>ERZ724505.80-NODE-80-length-57407-cov-16.381539_pt1 | contig 57407 bp, 69 predicted proteins | sample MGYA00376038_ERZ724505 | MGnify/ENA primary metagenome ERZ724505 (study PRJEB28724, sample SAMN07190884) | wastewater metagenome | isolation source: effluent of sewage treatment plant in Hong Hong | place: Hong Kong | collected 2016-03-17 ... | reverse complement strand
GACCGAGCATTGTGAAGCCTGAACACATCAGCCCTGCTACGGCTGCGGCCATTACTCCTGAGAATGTACCCCAGTGTAGGATATAACCAGCAGCTGATACTACTAGGTCCATCGCTAACGGCATACCTAAGAGGCGAAGTCTCCAGTGATGAGGAAGCTTTATGAACAGCAGTAGCAAACCTACGAAGATGATTACGCCAGATTCGATGATCATGGTTACTCCTTTTCTTCTTGGCCATGTTCGTAAAATCTCGTGAACGCAGCTTCCAGATTCTGGAGATCGAATTCGATTTCCAGAGGGATTGGTTGCTGCATGTCGACGAAGCGCATTTCCATGCTATCTTCGACGATCTTGTTGAGCTTGTCACGAATAGTGACAAGACGTTCCAGCATCCCTTGACCTGTTGTCATTGGAATGTGGGCATGGGAGCTTGTTGGGCTTCCACGACCAGCGTGATGATGTTGACCAGTGCGGCGGTATATGCCTGCACTTCTTCGGTGGTCGCTTCACCCTCGATGACGAGTTCTTCGACCTTGGCATCGATCATGTCGTTTTTGATCGATACACCTTTGAGTGCGAAGTGATATTTCATTTGTTTCTCCTTGGAAGTGTATGAACGTTGCACTGCAGCACTGGATCCCAGTGCTTACTGCTTTGCACGCTGTCGACTTCAGCGGTGTGCTTTTCTCCTTGTGTTTGTTGCATTGCGCGTTGCGCTTTGCGAAATGTTTTACGGATGTCCGTCGCATGGGACGGGGTGTATTTGAAGCTTGGATCGAGGATGCTCTTCACTTGGTCCAAGTCCTTACGAGTTCGATACTGAAGATGAAACTCGCGATTGCTGCGATGATGTACCACACGAACCACCATCCGCCGTACATGATGTACGTGGCGTAGATCATTTGGTATGTGAGATAGATGCCAAATGCTACGCAGCATATGAGCATGCTGCCGATGATAAAGCTATGCAAGAGTTTCATGTTAGCACTCCAGTGCAAGTTCGAGGTACTTGATTGCTTCGCCTTCGTACTGATGGGCTAAGCGTGTGTTGCCTTGTTGAAAGGCTTTGTAAGCCTGATGCATGTAAAACTGCATCAGCTTGATGTACTGTTCGTACATTATGCCTCCTCGATTGGAGTGATGTTGTAGCGGACACCGTTGGGACTAACCCATTCGATTCGTGCCCACGGGTAGTCGCAGACGTTTTGCCATTGAATCATGGCAATTGAGAAACTGCGAAATACGGCTGCGTATTTGCAGTTTTCTTCATGTCCGTCGTACTTGCCAGCTACGACATGAAAGAGATCATCCGTGCGAGTTTCAGCAAGGATGTTATCGGTCTTTTCGAAGGCCATTGTCGTTCTCCTTAATGAACGAAGTCCTACGCTCTCCCCCAGCGGGGAGAGCGTAGGACGTAGTGAATGGGTTGTTAGTTCAGCGAACGAACCGACGAAGGCCAGCCCTTAATGGCGGCTTGCTTCGCGATCCAGTTGGCCTTGGACACGGCCTTCTGGCGGTCGCAGTCCATGATCGTGTGCTTGACCTTGCCGTTGATCAGCACGTTGAAGGTGTACACCTTGGGTTCCGGAGTAGTGACGCCCGGAACGTTGTCACTGGGCGGCGGGGTGAGCTGGAAGTCATCGTTCTTGGGGTTGGGAACGGTGGCTTTGTGGTTGATATCCGCCATCATCTGGTTCCACTCGCGGTCAGCGGCTTGGAGGACGAGTTGCTTTTGCTTGGCGTTCATGTTGTTTGCTCCTAGTTGTACGGCAGGTTGTACTGCGGGGATTAAATCTTGGAAACGACGATGATGTGCGGGGTCAAGTCCGTCGCACGCTCCGGAACTGTGTGACCGAGCTGCTGATTCGGCTGTTTTACCCCAGCTTTCAAGCCAGCCCAGAAGCTCGTTGCTGCGTCCTTGGTACCGACTGCGCCGGTCTTGATGCCACGACCCGAAGCGATCACGCCACGCTTCACCGTGGAACCAGCAGTCGCAAGCGCCGCACCCACCACCACCCCGTTGTTGTATGCACGATCAGCCATGATCTTTGCTCCTAAGTATGCAGCTCGTAGACTCTAATGATCTAAGGATTTAAATCATCGTCTACAAAGAAACTGAGACACGGAGCGGAGCGACGTGGGGTTGGGGGTAAGCATGCTTCTGTACGCTCAGAATGCGAATCCGAAGTGGGGTAGTGGCTTGGGGGTTGAGGGGGAGGGGTACTATGCGCGTACAAACACCAATTTTTATAGTTTTTTACCCCCTAAGTTGCAACATCACTGAAATCCTTACAGCCTTACAGGTTATCTGTAAGAGTTGTAAGGATTTCGGTTGTGTTGCATCAATTTTGTAGGTGTTTGTCCTACAAAAATAAAACTGTCAGCCAAATAAAAATTTATTCTGCTAAACAGTTCGTACAGAACTCAAAAAACGCGTTAAAAGCCCAAAGTTGCAACATGAGTGATCGCAACATCAGTGAAATCCTTACAACTCATTACAGATTAATGTAATGCATGCAGCCCTACAACCACGCGGCTTCCACTGCCACAGGACCCCCCCCCCTGAGTCAACTTGTAAAGTTAGTAGCAAAAAAAAAAAAAAAAAAAAAAAATTTTCCATAGAAGTTTCCGACTTGGACCAACCCCCCCAAAACGGGGGGGTATTGTTGCAGTTGCAACTCTGTTTTTCGCTCTAGGTACTTAACTTTTACTTACAACGTGGTATATTCCAAAAATGACCGGACAAAAGCGTAAAGTCGCCACAGCCTTCTCTATTCCTACTAGTAAATCTTTACAGAAGTGGAAAGAGAAGCGATACGGCCCCCGCCGCGAGAACTTTCAGCCTAATCTTAAGGCTACTGAAAACACGCCCCTAACAACCGCGCAAAAAGGTTTCGTGAAACTAGTCGCTGAGGGGATGGCTCAAGGCGCTGCGGCCCATGCGTGCGGGTATAAGCATCCAGCACAGGTTGCTAACCAGCTGATGAAAAAGCCCCACGTTAAGAAGGCGTTAGCCATAGCCCGTGAGGAATACGCCAAAGCCTCAGCCATGAGTAAAAAGAAGGTCATGGACGGGTTCTTGGAAGCCATAGCCCAAGCTAAAACCCTAGCTGACCCATCCGCTCAGATCCAAGGCTGGAACTCAATCGCTAAGATGTGCGGCTACTTTGAGCCTACGAAGCATAAGATTGAGGTTGATATCAAAGGTCGTGTGATCGTGGAAAAGCTTCAAACCCTATCTGACGACGACCTACTCAAATTAGCAGGCGGGGACGGGGACGTCTTAGAAGCTGAGTATGTTCAGGAAGAAGACATCCTGTCCTTACCCCCTCCAGACCCTACTGCTTCGCACGATGAATAAAAATTCCCTATTTGCCACGGAATTGACTGAAAGCCCGTATGGATCAGAAACCGTTAAGTGATAAACAGAGAGCCGCCCGGGCAGAGCTAGCTAAGCGGGAGCTAGCTCGCCGTCGCCTGCTCCATTTTACTAAGCAGACCCATCCTGAGTATGAGAGCGGCTGGGTCCATGATGATATCTGTCGGCGTCTTGAGCGGTTTAGTCAAGATGTTATTGAGCGTAAGCGCCCCCGCCTCATGCTCTTAATGCCACCACGGCATGGTAAGAGTGAATTAGCATCTATCCGCTTCCCGGCATGGCATCTAGGTCACATGCCCAACCACGAAATCATTAACGTGGGGTACAACCTAGACCTTCCAATGGTGTTCTCCCGTAAGGTAAGAGAGGTGCTCCGTGACCCAGCGTACCAAAAAGTCTTCCCGGAAACGGGCCTCGACCCGGAGTCCTCAAGCGCCGAAGCGTGGAGAACCACCAGAGGCGGCGGTTTTCAGGCAGCTGGTGTGGGTGGCGGTATCACCGGAAAAGGGGCGCACATCGCGATTGTGGACGACCCCATCAAGAACCAAGAAGAAGCGGACAGCGTCCTAGTCCGTGACCGCTTATGGGACTGGTACCAGTCTACATTGAAGACCCGTCTAGCTCCCGGTGGTGGGGTACTGATCATTGAGACATGGTGGAACGACGACGACTTAGCAGGGCGTGTCCAAGCCCTAGCCCGCTTAAACTCTGAGGCTGACCAGTTTGAGGTTGTAAAGTACCCCGCCATCGCCGAGGCCTATGAGTTTCGCCGTAGAGACACCTTGGAGATCGTACGCGTAGACACCCCGCTCGAAATGGCTGAGAAAGTAGCCACAGGAGTCTACGACCCTTTGGAGTTGGACTTCTTACGCCCTAAGGGCGGGGCACTGCACCCCGCGCGGTACGACATTGCCACACTTCGCAGTTACAAGGCTAACTCAAACCCACGAATTTGGTCTGCTCTGTACCAGCAGAACCCGGTCCCTGACGAGGGTATGTTCTTCAAAAATGAGTATTTTAGGTACGAGGAGAACCCACCACCGTTCCACGGGAAGTATTTCTACTCAGCATGGGACTTCGCTATCGGGGAAAAGAAGCATAATGACTACACGGTGGGGGTAACGATTTGCCAAGACGAGCACGACGTACTGCATATTGTAGATATGGTGCGATTTAAGGGCGACGCTCTACAGATCGTGGACGCTATCATCGCAATGGCTACGAAATGGGGAAATATCCCAGATTCTACGTACACAGTCGGCTTTGAAGACGGGCAAATCTATAAATCTTTAGAGCCGCTTCTAAAAAAGAGGCTTGACGAGAGTAGAATTTATCCGCAAAGAGTGATAATGAAGCCATTAACTGATAAAATGGCGCGTGCCACCCCGTTGCAGGGGCGCATGCAGGCGTATAAAGTGTACTTCCCTAAGCCTACTCCTGAGAAGCCGTGGGTTCAGGTCGCAGTTAATGAGATGCTAAGATTCCCAGCTGGTCAACATGATGACATCGTTGACGCATTAGCGTGGGCTGCGCAATTAGTGACGAGGAAACCACCCCCGAGGGTTGAAGAACCCCCGGAACCTAAGTCTTGGAAGGATAGGTTACTAGACGTTTTGTCTAACGGCACTCACATGGCGGCATGAAATGGCTAAGCTTACTGCAAAGAAGCGCTCAGCGCTGAGGGATAAGCAATTCGCACTACCGGCAGAGCGGAAGTATCCGGTGTTTGATAGGTCACATGCGATTAACGCTAAGGCCAGAGCCACGCAGCAGTACAAGAAGGGGAATTTATCCCCGGAGCAGCTAAGAGCCATACACGCGCGGGCTAACAGCGCGCTTCGCAGGGGCAGGTAATGCGGCTTACGTATGAGATAGTGTTAGAGAACGACGAGACGCGGGAGTATTACCCCCGAGCCGCCCTGCTCCTAAGGAAAATGGCCAACGCGCTTGAAAAAGATCAAGCTGCTAGCTCAGGCCACGAAGGATTCTCCCAAGGGCATAATTTTGAGTGTATAAAACTGACGAAGGTAGAACCAGATGCCAATTAATAATGACCTGACGACAGACGTCTGGCTACGTTATCAGTATCTACGTGACAACGGACACCTCGACTACGTCTTTAAGGCACGGAAGTGCGAGGATTTCTTCGTGGGTCTGCAGTGGACGAACGAAGATATGTCGCTCCTACGAGCGCAAAAGCGCCCAGCGCTTACAATAAACAAAATCATCTCCACGTTGTCTAACGTGATGGGTGAACAGATCTTCAACCGCACGGAAATCAGCTACCAGCCCCGGAATTCAGGGGCCACGGAAGCTGTTGCCGACGCGCTATCGAAGGTCTACATGCAGATTTCCGACAACAACCAGCTACCGTGGGTTAGGTCTGATGTGTTCGCGGACGGTGTGATCACGTCCCGAGGTTTTTTCGACGTGCGGCTAGATTTCACGGACTCTTTGCGCGGTGAGGTCAGAATTGAGCAGTTAAACCCCAAAAACGTCTTAATTGACGGGGATGCCACCGAATATGACCCAGACAAATGGGGCGACGTCATCGTTACTAAGTGGATGTCGCCTGATCAGATCGCCCTACTCTACTCGAAAGCCGACGCTGACTACCTTCGTGGTAAGCAGGAGTCGTACTTCCCTTACGGTTATGACTCTATTGATAGGGAACGCGACCGGTTCGGCACCCCCCACGCCGTCACTTACGGTATTGGGTTAGAGAATAACCGCAACATCGTCCGAAACATCCGAGTAATTGAGCGCCAATGGCGTAAGCTCGACATGGTCAAGCACTTTGTCGATGTGAAGACAGGCGACATGGTGCCAATTCCTGACGCGTGGAGTGATGCGGATATCGGTAACTATCTCACGCAGAACCCAGACGTCTCGGTAACGAAGAAGATGATTCAGCGCGTGCGGTGGACCACCATCGCGGACAATGTCGTGCTGCACGACGACTGGTCACCGTACAAACACTTTACGGTAGTGCCATTCTTCCCATATTTCCGTCGTGGACGTACGGTGGGCCTCGTTGAGAACCTCCTAGGCCCTCAGGAGCTGTTAAACAAGGTGTCTAGCCAAGAGCTGCACGTGGTCAACACGACCGCCAACAGCGGTTGGAAGATCAAGAAAGGCTCGCTGACGAACATGTCAGTGGCAGAATTGGAGATGCGCGGTGCTCAAACTGGTCTTGTTTTGGAACTCGATGAAATCGACAGTGCGGATAAGATCCAGCCTAACCAAACACCCTCCGGTCTTGATCGGATTAGTTATAAGGCGGAAGAACACATCAAGTCCATTTCAGGTGTTTCTGACTACCAGACTGGCAATCCGCGTGAAGACGTCTCAGCAAAGGCGGTTCAAGCGAACCGTTCTTCCGGGCAGTCTAACCTTGCTAAGGTAATGGACTCTCTGCAACGAACTGACCACATCTTAGCCCGTAATATTCTGGACTGCGTGCAGGAGTTCTATACAGAGGAGCGGATCTTACACATCACTAAGGACCGTATCACTCGTGAACAAATGCAGCTTACAATTAACCAAGTCACGCCCGAAGGACAGATTGTTAATGATCTTACCCTTGGGGAGTACGGGGTGGTTGTATCTAACATCCCAGAACGGGATACTTTTGAAGACAGCCAGTTCGACCAAGCGGTCATGCTCCGTAAGGAAGCCGGTGTTCAGATTCCGGATACGGTGATTATCAATGCTTCTAGACTTAAAGACAAAGCGGAAATCATTAAGCAGATGGTTGGAGATCAGGACTCTCCGGAAGCTAAGAAAGCTGCCGAGCGTAAAGATCGCGTTGACGAAGCCGCTGTTCAGACTGCGGAAGCTGAGGCGCTAGAGAAGCGCACGAAGGCCGACGTAAACGCCGCTAAGGCTAAGCGCGAGCTTGCTGAAGGCACCGGTGCTGGGTCTAAGGCTCAGATGGAGTACGCGGCTAAGATGGAGGAAATTGAGAAAGAGCACCAGTTGAAGGTCGCTCAGCTTGAGTTTGAGCAGGACCTAGAGATGCGGAAACTAAATTTCGAGATGGAGCTGCAAGAGCGGAAACTTATGATGGAAACTACGATCAAAGCTAAACTAGCCGAAGATCAGGGTAAGGCTGCTCGGATTGCAGCCGCTAATCAACCGGCGCAGCCAGCTGCGCAGCCTAAAACACACTAAAGGGGTTTGGAATGGCTGTTTCTAATTATAGAATCTTATCAGCTTCGTCTTCTAATAAACTGGCTACGTTGGTAACGACAGCTATTGCAGGCGGCGACCAGCCTATCGGTACTCCAGTTATGGCTGATGGCGGTAAATTGCACCAAGCCATCGTTACTGGATCTGTAGAGGTGGGCTCCGGCGTTACTGAGTATGCGTCGTTTACTTCTCGCGATCCGGCGGTGCTTACAGATCAGGTTAAAGCGAGCATTAACGCCGGGAAACAACCATACGGCGGTTTAACGGTTGATTCTAAGGGGAATTTAGTTCAGGTGCTGACTACTGGTACGCTAGCGGGCGCGGGTCCTTCCGGAGTTACTACGTTTTTAGGTCTATCAGACACTCCCGGCGCGTACACAGACAAGGGCAACTACCTCGTTGCTGTGAACGGCGCAGAAAACGCCCTAATTTTCACAGCCGCTCCAATTCCAGCCCCCGTACAGAATTTATCTAGCGCCTCGGGTACAATTTTTGTTAGTCCGTTGAACTATAGCGCTATTTATATTGTCTTAAATGACTCGGCCTCTTCATTATTGGACGCGGCCACCGCGCGCGACTGGCAACGAGTTATGTTTATCTTTCAGCAAGACAGCACAGGTAACAGAACCATCAATACAGGCACTATGTTTGCGGCTGGAAGTGGGGTTAGCTTAACCTTATCGACCGCGGCTAATGCTGTCGATTATTGGGATTGTATCCGCACAGGAAGCGGGAAATATCTCGTTTTATCAGTCGCTAAGGGCGTGTAATAACTTTAACTAAGGGAGCCAGAATGGCAAATGAAGATAACCTAGATCGCGGTGATGATTTCACACCTACAGGTGTCGACGCCCGTGAGATGAAATTGGGGCTAGAGAAGCAGGAGCTAGAAGATAAGCTTGCAGCGGAAGCAGAAGCCGCAGCTAAGGCTAAGGAAGAAGCTGATGCAAAAGCGAAGGAAGAGCTTGAAGAAGGAGATAAAACTGATCTCGAAGGAAAGGAAGAGGATGAGATCGAGCATGTGGACGGATCTAAGAAAGATGATGCAGTTTCCGACAAGCGCTCAAAGGTCATTCCTCGCGAGCGTTTCGACGCGGCTCAGCAAAAAGCACGTGCTCGGGAAGAAGCACTTCAGGCGAAAATCGCAGACTTGGAGAAGCAAACTGCTGCCCAAAGAATGTCGGCGGATGTCCAGAAGCTCACAAACGCCATCGACGATCTACAGGAGAAGTACGAGGACGCAGTTCTAGACGGCAAGAAGGAGGAGGCGCGAGCCATCCGTAAGGAATTAGCCAAGCTTCAAGACGTATTTATCGAAGTTAAAACGCAAGTATCTTCTGAGGCAGCGAAGCGTGAAGCTATTCAAGAACTTAAATATGATGCAGCATTGGCCAAGGCTGAAGTTGACCATCCAGAGCTTAATCCCGATTCCGAGGAATACGATCCGGCTCTCACTGACGAAGTCGGAGTCTTACTGGAGTCCTTTGTTCTTCGTGGGTTTACGCGTGACGTCGCCCTTGCCAAAGCAGTCCGGTACGTCGTCGGTGCCCCCGCGAAACGAGATCCTGACAACGTCGATCCAAAGAAGGTCGCGGAAAGTCGCGCAGTCGAAGCAAGAAAGAAAGCCGCAGACGCGCTCAAGAAGCAGCCGCCAGCCCTCGTTAAGCCCGGTATCGACTCCGACAAAGGCGGTAATACGGAAGAAAAAGGCATCGACATCATGAGAGTGAGCCAAGAACGGTTCTCTAAGATTGATGAAGAGACGCTGGCTCGTCTACGTGGAGATACGCTGTGAAACTAATCGACTACGGGTACTCAGCTATGTTTGAAGATAACACTATTTTGAGTGCTTTTTGTCTGGGGTGCGGCGATCAACGCCGCATTTCTAAGCTTTCAGATGCGTGTCCATGCGGCTGCTCAGGTGTTTTTTACCAGACAGATCAGAACCCAGCCAGTATTTTGGAACCAGTCCACGATTACATGGTCCAAGAAGCATGAACTTTGCTGAAGCACTAACTCTCCTGCGTGCAGGTGCCCGGGTGACCAGACAAGAATGGTCACCCGGTAACTTCTTGATCGTAGAATTTACAACCGGCGTGCCGTTTATGAGTCTATTTGTAGACAATGGTACCCGCCGTATCAATTGGTCCCCAACCCAGCGTGAGATCATGGCAGACGACTGGGAGCAGGCCCCTAAACCACCCACCCAAGACGTTTCCGTGTCTGGAATGAGCGTATTCGGCCCTATGGGGGAGAAGTAAATATGACACCTATTGAAGCAACGACACAATTAGTCGGTATTATGAAGTTAATCCCTGAAGGCCAGCCCCCTACGCCAGAGCAGTGGGAAATTATGCGCCAGCTGATTCAGGATAGTTATGCCTACATCGTTGGGCGTAAATTCATGGAAGAAAATGAAGAAAAAGAGCGCCAGCGTCAATTTGAGCTTGAATGGATGAATAATACATATTCTAATCGTTCAACGATCTACGGTTACACCTCTCCTATTACTGCCGCTCAAGGTGGGGCTACGTTTGGTAATACTACGACGGTTGGCATCGGGGCGGTAGATACTCCAGATCCTCAAGGTCTGATCTCTAAGTTTTTTGGTAAGAAGTAATTGCGCATTAGTGAATTTTATTATATATTCAGGTTTCGCGAGTCAGATGCGGCAACACTGACATGAGTGCCGACCTCTATAAAAGTCGAGTTATCGTGCGTCGCGACGGTATTGCGGCAAATGTAGTATTAACTCAACTTTTATAGGAGGTGCCACATGGCACTAACAAATTTCTCGCTACTCACTAGCGAACAAAAGACCGTCTGGTCTATGGACCTGTGGAAGCAGGCCCGCAATATGTCGTTCGTGAACAAGTTTCTGGGTAAGGGGCCGCAGTCCGTTATTCAGCATGTGACCGAACTGAAGAAGTCCGCAAAAGGCGCACGAGCAGTTATCACGCTTCTGGCTGACCTGCAGGGTGACGGTGTTGTTGGAGACCGCACGCTGGAAGGTAACGAAGAAGCCATGCAAACCTTCGATCAGGTGATTCGTATTGACCAAATGCGTCACGCGAACCGCCACGAAGGTCGTATGGCTGACCAGAAGTCCATCGTTGAGTTCCGTAAGAACTCGCGCGACGTTCTAGCCTACTGGCTTGCAGATCGTATCGACCAACTAGCGTTCCTGACTATGGCCGGTATTTCGTATGCGTATAAGCCGAATGGCGCAGCGCGCGTCGGTTCTGACTTCCCGTTCCTTGAGTTCGCGTCAGATGTGTCAGCGCCTTCTACCCTGCGTAGACTGCGTTGGGACGGTACGTCGGCTACTCACTCGCTAGTCTCGTCGGCGGCTTCGTCAGGCGTGGCTGCGACAGATACGCCTTCGTACGAGATGATCGTGCAGCTGAAGGCCTATGCCAAGGATCAATATATCCGTGGCGCGGGTGGTTCGGGCGGCGATGAGAAGTTCCATATGTTCCTGACCCCACAGGCGATGGCCAAGCTGAAGATGGATTCGAACTACATCCTAGCCCTGCGTCATGCGCAGAAGCGTGGTGATTCGAACCCTCTGTTCACCGGCGATATCCCTGAGGTTGACGGCGTTATGATCCATGAGTTCCGCCATGTGCCGAATACATCAGGTGCGTCTTCAGGCTCTAAGTACGGCTCGGGTGGTACTGTGGAAGGCTGCCAAGTCCTGTTCTGCGGTGCGCAAGCGCTGGGTATGGCCGACATCGGGAATCCAGAGTGGGTTGAGGAAGGCTTCGACTACGAGAACCAACAAGGTATCTCGGTGTCCAAGATCTTAGGCTTCCTTAAGCCGAAGTTCAACAGCATCTATGCAGGTAACACGACCCAAGACTTTGGCGTGATCTCTTGCTACGTTGCGCAGTAATAGGAGACTCGAAAAATGGCTCTATTAAAAGCAGCACGCTCGGCGCAATGGCCGCTGGTGGCTACCTTCAAGTTCGATATCACCGACACGTTCGTTGATATCAACGGTACGACGAAGGCGTTCTCAGCAGCCGCTCCGGTGTTCGATATCATCAATCTGCCAGTTGGCGCGATTGTTGTGGGTGGTCAGATGCAGGTTACTACTGCCTCGGACGACACCGGCACCGCCACGCTGAAGATCGGTGATTCAGTGTCTGACAACCGTTACCTAACGGCTACGTCGATCAAGTCTGCGGCTGCTACGGCCCTGACTACCACTGGTTATGAACCTGCTGGTCTGAATATCCGGATCACGCTGGCGAACCAGAATGCGAACGCGACAGCAGGTACCGTCCGCATTAACGTGTTCTTCATTCTCCCGAGCCGGGCGAACGAAGTTTACCCTGTGTAATTGGAATGGGGGAGGGAAACCTCCCCCTTTTCCCCCTAATCTTACAATTCGGAGCAAAGTATGGCGGATTACGTTCTACATCGTAACTATACCTTAGTCACGCTAACTGGCCGCTCAATTGAGTTCATCAAGGGCAAGCCCACCCACGTTCCGCCAGACTGTGTTAAGGCGGCTGTCGGTATCGGTGCTGTCCCAGCAGACGGTTCAGACCCCAATATTCAGTTAGAAGGCGACGAAGTGCTAACTCGCGCGCCTACTGACCCCCAAGAACGGCTTGAGAAGATCATCGAAGTGGTGAGAAACCTCGTTATCCGCAATGAGCGGGACGACTTCACCGCTGCCGGTATCCCAAGCCCTAAGGTAGTGTCTCGCATCCTCGGATGGAAGGCAGACCTACGTGAAGTGAACAACGCATATCGTACGTATAGTGAACAGGTGGGCGAAGAAATGGCCCAAGCTGAAGTTGACAGACGTGTAGGTGCATAATGGCAATGACGAGCGACGAACTTCTTGCTAAGTTCCGCCAAGACATGGTGGATTCGGCTGCTAGCGAACTTTGGACTGATGACGAGATTTATCGGTACATCGACGCAGCGCAGAAGGAGTTTTGTCGCCGTACGTTAGGTATCGCAGATGCTCGTACCGACGAGATTTGCCGCCTAGCACTTACAGATGGTACGGAGTTCATCGGTCTAGACCCCCGGATCTTGAAGATTCGGGGGGCTAGGCTCTCCAACGGCCGTCCAGTTGAGATCTTGAACTATGAAAACTTGATCTCGCAGCCCTCATGGCCGTTTGACTATGGAAAGTCCCACCAAGTGGTTTTAGACGACTCCACAGGCCCCGAGTGCAAGGCTCTTATTACAGACATGGAACAAGATATGGTCCGTGTCTTACCAATTTCTAGTACGGATCAGGTGGTGCTACTAACTGTCTACCGCCTGCCACTTGAAGACATAACACAAACAAATCAGATGCTGGAGATCCACGAACAGCATCATCTGTACTTGCTGTACTGGGTAAAGCATTTAGCTCTTCTGAAGCAGGACGCTGAGGTTTTCGACAAGAATAAGTCGGATGAGATGGCCGCAGCGTTCGTAGCCTATTGTGATCAAGCTAAACACGAGCAGGAACGCCGTGAGCATAAGCCTAGGACGGTAATGTATGGCGGCATCTAAACCTCCCGTTCCTCCGGACTGGAAACAGAAACTCTTTTTGGGCGTAGAAATACCGCTTCCTTGGCTGGTAGGCATCGTTGTGGCCCTGTTTTTCAACGCCGGTGTGTTATATTCTCAATTCGACGCGATTAAAAAACAAAACGACGAATTTACTAAGCTAATGAGGGATTTGACTGTCAAAACTGATCAAGTAGAGCGTAGAATTGAGCGAATAGATGACCGTAATGCGTTCCAAGCCACTCAAATTCTAGATCATGAACGGAGGCTCCGCGATATGGAGCGGCCCAAAAGATGATAACAAAAGAAAAATTAGGGCAGATCTATATTCATGCCTCGGCGGATGTTATTGATAAGTACTTGGAAGGTTTGAACGATGCATTCGTTAAATTTGACATTTCTACTATCCTCCGCAGGGCTGCTTTTTTGGCACAAATTGGCCACGAATCCGGTGAGTTACGCTACACCAAAGAGATCTGGGGACCTACGCCAGCACAAAGCAAATATGAGGGACGGCTTGATCTGGGTAATACCGAACGGGGTGATGGGAAGAGGTTTCTGGGTCGCGGATTGATTCAGATTACGGGTAGAGCGAACTACACGATCTGCGGCAAAGCGCTTGATCTAGACCTCTTAGACGAGCCGGAACTATTAGAACAGCCTCGTTACGCCTCGCTAAGCGCTGCTTGGTACTGGAAATGGCGTGGTTGCAACGTTCCTGCGGATATGGGGGATATGGAACGAGTAACGAAGCTCATTAACGGCGGTTTGAACGGCTATGAGCAGAGAATGGAGATTTACGGTCGAGCATTGTCGGCCCTAAGCGCATCATGACTTGGTTGCTGTACGGCGTATGTCTAGCTTTCGTGCTGTATGTTTGGTGGATTCATAAGAATAAGGATGGTCCGTTTGACTTCCAAGACTTGTTCTTAGACCACTCGAATGATCGCGCGTCTTTGCCTAAAGTGATGTTGATGTGGTTGTTAGTGCTGGCTTCTTGGGTAGTGATTGTTAAGACGTTGGGGATATATAAAGCCGAGGGTGTGGAGAGCCTCCTGCTGGGGTTAGTTACCGCATTCGTAGGCCAGATAACGGTGTTAGCGGCTATTGATCGCTGGAAGGCTCCGCCACCACCTAAACCCCCTAAATCACCGGAGGTGCCGCAATGATGTACGTATACATCGGCTTAGCTATTTTTCTCCTAGCTGCTGGTGGCACTGTCGTTTGGAAGTATAACCATGCCATTGAGCGCGCAGTAGAAGCAGAACAGCGCGCAGCTACCGCAGAAGAAGGGCTGAAAGCCTACGAGAAGTCTTACAACTACCTCTTAGCTCAGCATAAAAAGCTGGACGCCACACTTACAGCTAAGACGAAATCTGACATTAAAATCAGACAGGAACTGAGCAATGTACAAGCCCAACTTGAAGAGCTTAAGCGTAAGGATCCGGTCGTTATGGATTGGGCTAATGAGCCTGTCCCTAGCGCTATTGTTGAGTTCTTGCGCGTCAAGCCCGACGCTCCCGCCGGTAAAAGAGACGGAAGTGATACCGGTGCCAAAGGCACTGACGTATCCAACCCCGGATCCTCTGGAGGGGGAATCACTATCAAACCTAACTAACGGCCAGTTAGTGGCGATTATCCGGGCCTACCGCTCGTCGCTGCTTACTTGCAACTCAGATAAATCTTTAATAGAACAGTTTTTAGTCCCGTCGGGACAAGATGGTCAACCTGCAGTCCCTAATCGTTGATGGGTTGGTTGGACGGGTCCGCTTCCCGGTATAATCACGATAGTTGGGGGCCTTAACTGGCTCCGTTGAGGTGCCCCAACACCCCATTATCAGGAGATTAGAATGGCAAATACTTTGTATGATCCGGGGCGAGAGGCCTTTCTAACCGGTACTATCAACTGGTCCTCGGATACCATTAAGGTCGTGTTGGTTGACACAGGCACGTACACGTTTAGCTCGTCGCACCAGTATTACAGTTCGATCTCTGGCGTGATTGCTGGCCCGCAGACGCTGGGTTCGAAGACGACAACTAACGGTGCAGCGGATGCCGCAGACGTCACTTTCACGGCTGTTTCAGGCTCGTCTATCGAAGCTATCATCATCTACAAGGATACTGGCTCATCGGCCACTTCTCCGCTGATTGCGTACATCGACACGGCCACCGGCCTGCCGATTACGCCGAACGGCGGCGATATCATTGTTACATGGGATAACGGAACTAATAGAATTTTTAAGCTCTAATAGTTAAGTCATAATCCCATGACTACGATTGCCGCCAATCTGACCATGATGGCGGCGGATTCTCGCGTCACAGTAGATGAGACGAGTTATCTGTCGCCTAAGCTTTTTAGGCTCCCAGACGCCATTATAGGCTGTGCGGGAGATACAGAAGCATGCCACCTGTTCGTAGAGTGGTACGCGGACCGTAGTTCTCCGTTAACGATCCCTAAAGGCTTAGACGTAGAGGCTCTTGTACTAACCCATAAGGGTCTGTACAGGTACGGCTCACGCGGACGCCCTGATGTTATACGCGATGGTATAATGGCCGTGGGGACTGGAAGCGCCATTGCGATGGCATCGATGGACACTATGATTAGATTAGGCCTAGCTCCGGATCCCCGCATTGCTGTGGAGGTTGCTTGTAAGCGTAATCCGGGAAGCAGCCTTCCTATTGATTATTTTGAGCTAGGGCCTAAGCCCGTAGCCGCAAGAAGGAAGCGAAAGAATGGCTAAAAATACCCAGCTGACTAACATAGCTGTTAATGCCGAGGGTGACGCGCTTGTTACTCTAGCTGATCACGGCTGGATTGATGTGCTTGGCGGCACGCAGCCCGCTACAGGCGACACAGCCATTACTACACAGACTGTTTTAGTCAGCCTACGACTCTCTACCCCCGCGGCTGGTTCTACATCTGCCGGTGTTATTACGTTCAGCGCCGTAACATCCGGTACCGCAGTTGCTACAGGCACGGCTACGTGGTTCCGAGTGTATAAGTCCGACCACACAACTGCTCTATTCGACGGCACTGTAGATACGTCTGGTGCTAACCTGAACTTCTCATCCACCACATCTATCGTCTCTGGCCAGACTATTAGCGTATCAGCATTCACGCACACTCTAGCCAAGGCTACATCGGGGTCATAATGGCAATAAACACACTAGACGACTACATCGGCTCAACTAAGCAGATCATCCCGATCAGCAAGACGGCCGCACGTACCACCGTCGCAAACGGCTGGTTCTCTATGTTTGATGTTGCCGGGAACCCCGGCTCCGGTACGCTGGCTGGTTCGTCAACCGCTGCCGGTGTCGTACCTACGGACGCCACCGCCGGTTTCCCGATTATTACGTTCTCTACAGGCACGGGATATCTCGCCACTGTGGACTTCGGTAATACCGTCGCCTCGCGCCTCATGATCGCGGACATGGTGTTCAAAGCTGGTGCGTACGCGTACAACTCAGGCACAACATCACTATCCTCACAGCCGTCGTTCTCGTCACGTATCCCGGGCGGTACGGATTACACAGGCACGCAGATATGGATTGAGGTGTCCACGGCTTTTACTTCCGCTACTACTTGGCACGTAGAATGCACATATACGAACCAAGCCGGTACAGGTAGCCGTACTACTACAACAATGGCAAATACAACCGCCGCGAACTTAACTATTGGCCGTATGTATCAGTTAGCGCTACAGTCCGGTGATACCGGTGTGCAGAAGATCGACTCTGTAGTTGTTACTACTGGTGCCGCCGCTGCTGGCGCGTTTAATGTCCTTATTTTACGCCCGCTATGGTCCGGTCGTGTAACTGCTGCTAACGGCGGCGACTGCCACGGATTAGATCGTACAGGTATGCCCGTTGTATATAGTGACTCGGCGCTAATTTCTATGGTTAGCGCCGACTCCACGAGCAGCGGCTTGCCCGACGTCACGATCGAAATAGCGAGCAACTGATGTCGATCGGGTCGCTGGCGGACTATCGCTCCGCTCTGAAGCAGAACATTCTGATCCAGAAGTCGCCCCCGTCTTTGGTAAACGCCGGCCTCGCCACGAGCCTTTGGGCCGGGGGCGGCACGCCATCTGCCGGCGGATCGCCTGGCAATACCGCGAACGGAATTGTGCCGGCATCCCCGCTCACCGGGGTGCCGGCAATCAACTTCCAGTCCGGTATTGGCTACATCACGCGCGTCGACTATGCAGCGTCCTCTGGCTGCCGCGCATTCCTGTACGACCGGCTCTTCCATTGCGGCGCGTACACTTCAAACACAGGCACCACCAGCCTCTCTGGACAGCCTTCGTTTTCGTCTCGCATCCCTGGGGGGGTCGACTATTCCGGCCTGCAGATCTGGGCCGAAACGCAAACGTCTGGCACCGGCACTCCTGTCGTATCGTGCACCTACACGAACAGCGCCGGAGTAAGCGGCCAATCGTCCGGCTCTGTCACCCTAACCCCGTTTCCGGACGGCCGCGCCGCTCAACTGCCTTTGGCTGCCGGCGACGTTGGTGTGCAAACGATCGAGTCCGTGACGCTATCTGGCTCTAATGCCACCATCGTCCTCTTCGTTGCTCGTCCACTGTGGAGCGCTCGAATCGAGGGGCTCGAAAACGGATGGCACTGGCTGGACCGAACTGGCGCGCCGCAGGTATGGGCCACGAGCTGCCTGGCAATGCTTGTGGTGCCTGACTCGGGGACGGCTCCGACCGTTACCCTGGAAGTTGAGATCGCGAGTTTATAATGGCTATTACATCACTAACTGATCTCGCTGCCGCTAAGCGCACACAAGCTGCGTTTTATAGAACTTCGGGCGGCAACTCTTTTGCTGCCTTTACGTTATATAACACTATTAATTACGGTACGCTCCCCGCTGCCGGTGCGGCGGGACCATCTAATACAGCTAATGGGGTTGTGCCTACAAATTCAACATCTGGGATGTTGGATCTACCGTCTACACCGGATAAGCTTTATTTAGTTAACGCCGAGTGCACGTGGATAGGCGGCACGGCTGGCATTGTGAAGGCCACTTTATTCGACATGTTGTTCTATTGCGGCTCTTACAATTCAGTTGCTACGACTAATCTCACAAGCCAGCCGTCGTTTTCTAGTAGACTACCAAATAGTAGTTACGTCGGAACACAGTTATGGATGGAGGCTGCTAGCGGCATATCCGGTGCAGGCAATTATGCGGCCACAATTACTTACACAGATCAAAGTGCGAACGCGGGACACACGACCTACGCTACTATGACGGCTTCCACCAATACTTGGCCGGGGGGAATGACGCGTGTACCGCTGGCTTCAGGTGATTCCGGAATTTCACTAATTCAAACAATACAAATTACAGCAACGTCGTCTACAGCGGGTAATGGCGTAAATTTCATGATTGTGCGGCCTATAGCGTCATTTTTCATGCCTACAAAATCAAAGACGGTTGCGCAGCCCTTGGAGGTTATAGGTTTCCCCGAAGTTCATCCTAACTCCGCACTTTTCTTAGCAATGGGTTCCGGAACCGCCGCCACTAATACTGTTGTTTCTTTAGAGTTAGATTTCGCAAGCGGTTAATATGGCCGTCTTTCTCTGGCGGGTAAACCCGCGAACTTCTCGCGTAGGTCTTACCTTCCTGCTCTCAGATACTCGTACGGGGGCAGCGTCAGATGACGTCTATACAACTGAATATTTCGGCCTATTCTCTCGTGGACAAATACAGACCGGCCAAGGTTCTGTAACTTCCGATTTATCAGCCTCAGCATCTACGCCCGCAGCGTCCATCACCGCCGGTCAAGGCTCGTTTACTACTGACGGCACAGCTAATTTAGATACAGATGGTGTAGTAGATTCTGGCCAAGGGGCTATAACGTCCGACGGCGCTGGCTTAGTTCCTATAGACGGTGTCGGTGAGACAGGTCAAAGCTTTACCACATATATCGTAGCGGACATTTCTCCGTTTCAAAGTATTGGTGCTAGGGGTTGGTGGGACGCTGCTGATTACACCACACAGCCCGGGCAGGGCTTCTTCGGTATCAGCCCGCGGTCAACCGACAATTTAATCGCTCGTCTCGCGAACGGTATTGTTACGCCCGACGAACTATTCACTTTGCACCCATACAACGTCTACCGAGACGGTATGGGCGCGCCGGCCATCACTTATGCGAACCAGACAGCATATCCGACAGCAATTTCTCCCGGTTTCGTAGGCACGCCATCAATACGCAATCAGTACGAGTATGTTTATCCGTCGGGGTGGCAATCCGATTCGCTAGGTACTGCGGTAATTTATAACTCCGATCAGTACATTATCCATTCAGGTTCGTCGTACGCAACCTTCGGTACTACCGATGTACAGCTTGGCACGTTCCCGCAGTACGTAACTGCTGTAGGCTGGGAGAGCCATACTTGGGGTACGGCTTATGTATACAATAAAAATTACTACGTTACGCAGGGCGTGACGCCGGTTCAGGTGAAGTTCGGCACTACACACGTTGAGAACAGCGCCCGCACAGTTCGCCCATCCGGTCTATCCGCCATTGCTTTCGGCACACATACGGTGCAGAACTATACTCGGTATATTAATTGTTCTGGTTGGAAGAGCGATACTTTCGGTACTGTAGACACGGTTGGCCCCCGCTATTTACGTCCGAGCGGTATTGCTGCAACACTGTTCGGACCATTCATGGACGTGTCGTATAAGAACCGTACGTTAGCCCCTACAGGTATAGCGCCTTACTTCTTTTACTTGTCTGCTCCGAATATTTACCTGAACACGCGGTATCTATATCTCGACGGCATCGAGCCACCAGAGATTTTCGGCGGCGTGACTGCGACCCCACCATTCGATATCATCGATTGCACAGACCATAGCATAGATGAGAGTGCTGTGGGAGATGTGGATACATATCATGCGTCTGTGTACCCGGCCCGCTATATCCGCCTAAACGCAAATGGCATTAGCGCTACTACGTTTGGTACCCCTACGATCATCCCCACGAAGCTGTACCCGCTCGGCAAGACACACACGACGTATGGAAGGCCAGAGGTTTCTAATTACACACGCTACTTGCTACCTACATCGTTAGGTGTTATGGTGCGTTTTGGTACTCAGTGGGCATCACTATATACCCGCTATCTGCTACCTAACGGCTGGGATAAATCCATAGTCTGGGACTTCTACGGCCCGATCAGCTTGGATGGTACGAAGCCGGGGGTCTACCCCGTCGGCGCTACAGTAATCGCCCCTGAGGGTTTCGAAGGTTCGGGTAATACGTACGATAACTGCGGCTTCCCACGTATGCCGTCAGTTCCGCGTCCTAGTGTGCATCGATGAGTGAATTTTTTCCTACAGACGTTAAGGTAAGGTTAGAAGGTGACAAGGAGGCCTCATGGGCACTTCGCGGCGCTGCTCGTAATATTCTGGTTAAAGCTTTAATACGTCAACGAGCACAACCCGGCCTTCCCGTACAGTTGATCCAGTACTTGCCAGACGGTGGATTTATCTCTGTGATGTTGATTGATGAGCAAAAGATCATAACGATCAACACCATTCCGAAGGTGGAGGTTGAGAAGATCGACACTGAGGGCGTTGAACCCGGTAACGCCATCTACGTTCTGTGCGGCATCGAGAAGGGTGCTACAACTGTTACCGTCGACGGTAAGGAGTATCTACGTAGCTACGCTCCTTCGCCTTCAACATCTAAGTCCCACCGCATACCGTCCGGGTATCACGACAACCAGCGCCTAGCGACTACTCACAACCAGACCAAGGCGGGTATGTACTCTGGTGCCATGAAGCGTGTAGTTGCAGCTGTGGAAGGACTGGGTAAAATCACTGACACGTCCGGGCAGTATCTGACGCCCGAAACGGCTACGCGTATCGTCCGTAATCAGTACGCTACGTCTTCGACTAAGACTCAAGGTATCTACAAAGCTGGGCCAAAAAACCACTGGTTGGTGGAGATTAGTGCAGCTAACGGTATTATTGCTATGCCGCTACCGCTCATTAACTCCACAAAGAGTGCTTCGTACATCGAATATTTGCGACGTATCGGAGATACCGGGGGCTTAGAGATTTGTTTAGAGTTCGGCGGTTTGCCGTCCGGCGAGACTTTCCCCACCGGTACGGATCTTACAACCGCCATCACACGCGGCAAGGTGCTTCGTCTTAAGACTGCCGCAGATTTAGATGGCTATTACAAGGCTGTAACGGGAGAAACGCACTCGTCTCCGTTTAGCTGGGCATTCAACAATAGCGGTAATCGCGCCGTAAATACGCGTTTTAATTATAAGAAGCTTACTGGAGACCCAAAGTTCAGTGTTAATGCTGAGCTTTGGGAGATTGATATTACTCTGTCTTTGCATGATAAGACGAAAGTAGCTCCAAATCCGGTAGGTTCTGGTTCTGCTTCTGTTTCTATGGTGGATGATGGTCGTATCAGCCTAGGATGCGTTCGCAATTTCTGGGCATCTGGTGGTCAGGAACGGTTAGCCCCAGCGCTTATCAACTTCACATCGTTGACGAACGTAATGGATCTCAACGACATAAATGGGCAGGGTAACGTTGGGCAGGACTATTCATCTGAGGGTTGGGGGGCTACTATATATGCTTTTTTCGAAGGGGATCGCCTAGAACTTGTGAAATATGTCCCGCCGTATAAATGGTCCGAGTGGTACACAGTTCAGGTTGTTCAAGTAGATCCGCCGCCCTCAGTGGATAGGGAAAAGTTGGATATGAACGTAGGTCCTTGGTATAACTGGTCGTATAGCGGAGGGCGTATATCGTCTCCCGGCGCTATCGTTAGCACAAGCGTAGATTTACGTAAGTTATCCATTAGCCAGTATGATTTCGGCGAAGGGGACTGGGGGACAGCGAAACCTAGCTATATTGCTTCGACTGGGCGTAGTAGGATTGTATACAGTAACGTGTATCCGTTTCCGTACATAAGGGATTTGGATTTTACGTCTGGCGCTGGCGATTTCGTAGCCACACCCACTAATTTCGACGCTATTAAAGCAAATGTAGAAGCCCCGCCGAATACAGGCGGTGCTACGCTTGAGATCCTCACGTACGAATATTTCAATAACAATTCATCGTTGGCCGCTTTAGCTGATTCCGCAGCAGCCGCGTCACACGGTTCGGGCAGTTACACAGGCCAGCCTAACTACTCTGCTGTGTATTTTGCTATGGCCCCCGGTGGGTGCCGCGAGGGGATTGTGCTCGTTCGGCATAAATATCAGACAACAGGCAACCCAGCCACGGAGGAAGCTCGCGCCGTGTTCGACGGTTTAGGGGTTTATCAGGTAGAAACTGATCCCGGCGTGATATTTCCACCGTATTACACCCGCCCTATGTTCTTTGGAGCTACAATCAACCCCGGCCCGACTAAAGCCTACGTTATGACAAAGATGGTAGGGAAACAACCAGATTCAGTAAGTCCTCAGGTTTCTCCGGGATACGTGTATAATCAAATCTTTGCCAACACTTCCCCCGCCACGACCGAGCAGGTAACCTTTATAGGCAGCTTCTAATGAAAACGGTCCCGTTCCCAGCGATTACCTTAGGTGTGGATATGCTCTCTAACGAGACATCCATTCCTAAGGGCGCTGTTCGCAAGGCGATTAACGTAAACCTAGACCGTTACGGTAACTTCTCACGCCGTACGGGCTATACAAAAGTGGTTTCCGGTGCCGGATTCCACAGTGTCAGATCGCTCCTACAAAAGGGCTGGGTGGTGCTCGCCCAAGATAATGAGCTAAAACTAATAAATACGGCGGATTACAGCATGTCTTCGCTGTATACTCTCGATTCATCTGACCAACTGGACTATTGCGAACACAATGGCGATCTATACTTCTCCAACCGATCCACTATCGGTTTCGTGCCTTACGGTAGTTCAGTGGCTAGGGCGCTCGGCATACCCAATCCCGACCCCGGACCAATCCTCGCAGCAACTACAAACGGCTCTCTCCGGGCGGGAACATATACGGTCGCACTTTCGTATGTCGATGACCTCGGACGAGAGTCAGGACTTGGAGAATACGTTCAGGTCACCCTCCCCGTAGACGGCGGCATCACTGCTTCTGGGTTGCCAACTCACTCCGGATGGAAGCTGCGGGTGTACATCACGGCTCCGGACGGTGAGGTTTTGTATCTGAACTCTGAGTTCAACGCGGTAACTACCACCATAAATATTAATACTTTCAGGGAATTAAAGCAGACCGATACGGCTGCTTTGGTACCCATGGAACCCGGCTCGTTCATCCGGCCGTTCAACGGTAGGCTGTATACTTGTCAGGATAATGTAATCTCCTTCTCCGAACCCCTTCGCTATGGAGTGACCAATTTATCGACAAATAAAATCACCATGAACGACAGTATTACAATTTTCGAGCCTGTTCTAGGAGGCATTTATGTGGGTGCCGGTACAAAAGTCTGGTTTATGGAAGGGGGTGATCCGTCTAGGTTCAAGCAGAAACTGGTCTCAAACTGTAGAGCAATTCCCAACAGTTCGACCTTAGTTCCTGGTGAACACTTTAATTCTAAGGTAGTCAGTCCAGACTACCCTGTTGCCGTATGGCTATCCACATCCGGATACGTCGCGGGGCAGGCTGACGGCACCGTTGTAGAGCTACAGCCAGATCGTGTACGTATCCCCGGCAACCACGCTGGAAGAAGCACTTTTTTGTTAAGAAATGGTATGAAACAGGTCGTAACTCCTGTAAACTCTACCTCTGCGGTGGCGTTTGGAACCGCTGTTGACTCATCTACTTCCTGAGGGAGAACAAATGTCTAAGGAAATCCTCCGTCACGCCGCCGAGTTTAAGCAAGCGATTGACGGTAATAAGTATGAACTATCCGAGCGCGGGGTCTACATCCCCGGCGCTAAGGTGTTCATTGGCGGTCTGTACACGCACTTTGCTCCACGTGACGGTCTAGGCTGGCAAGAAACACCGAATATTGTTACCAACGAAGGTCTAACCGACATTCTATCCGTGTACCTGAAGTCTGGTACGCAGAAGACGTCGTGGTATCTGTCGCTGTTCACGGGTAACTACACGCCACTAGCCGGCCTTACGGCTGCTACGTATCCGTCTACTGCTACGGAAAACACTTCGAATACTGAAGGCTACACCGAGACAAACCGACAGACATGGACCGGCGGCGCGATCTCCGGTAATGCTGTGAACAACACTTCGTCTATGGCGGCGTTTACGTTCGCGTCGGCTACCTCTGTCGTGGTGTACGGTGCTGCTATGCACAACATCGCTACTCGTGGTGCCACGACCGGTGTGCTTCTGTCTGCGTCGAAGTTCTCGCCGTCAGCGCGTACGCTGTATGATGGTGACGTGTTCAATCTGAGCTGGCAGCTTACACTGACATCGTCATAAGCTAGGAGACGGCTTTGCCAGATCCTTGCGAGTATATCGTTGAGCGAATCACATGCATCGAACGAACGGTGCATGGGATGGTCGCGTCCGTTGAAGAGTACATCGACCTAGCGAACTCGTTTACTATGAGTTCGTACGCTCGTATGTATGAGCACGCAGGCGCAGCGGTAACTACCTCAACGAAGATCAAACTCTATCCGTATGTGCGTGAGCGCGTTACGGTTTCTGAAGCGTTGGGTCTTAAGTTCAAGATTCCAACGATGGCAGAGTCTGTAGTGTGCGTCTCTGTATTCGCACAAACCCGCACGTTTAGTATCGCTGAGGCTGTAGGTGCCGCACCCGTCTTTAGTTCTTCTTCGACGTTGAAGTATAGATGGCGTGATTCTGTGACCGCCACTGCGCGCTTCGGTACCGGATTCCATAAAGCTGTGGCTGAGTCTGTAACAGCTGCTGGCGCGTTCGGATACCAAAAGGTTGTTTCAGCGAGTGTGGAAGAGGCAGTAGAAGCCGCACAGGTGTATCCGGACTCGTATACACGCGTCGCCTACGCTATTCATGAAACTGTAAACGCGGCTGAGACAAAAACTGTAAGCGCAGTTATGCAAGCCCGCGTGAATGAGTTGGTGCGCGCAGCACAGTCGTACTGGTATCGAGACGCCACACAGATTGCGTGGCAGATGAACACTGAAACAACCGCTGTTAACTGGCATACGAATTACGCTTTTGATTCCATCGCGCAGTTCGGTAACACAGTGCTAGCAACTTCGCCCGACGGCGTGTATCTTCTGTCTGGTGACGATGACGCAGCAGTTGCGATCCCGGCTACTGTGCAGACGGGATTCATGGATTTCGATGACCGTAAGGTTAAGCGCATGGATGGCGTATACTTCGGTCTGCAAGGCTCAGATTTGAAACTGTCGTTAGAGATCTTCGGTGGCGCGGGGCCTTCTACATATACTATGCCCGCTAAGACTACGATCTCGCCGGGCAGCAACCGGATCATTCCGGGTAAGGGGTTACTAAGCCGTTACTGGCGAATGACATTTGAGAACGTTGACGGTGGGGATTTCGACATCGACAACATCGAACTAGACGTTGTGTCGTCTAAGACACGGAGAATGTAATGAGTGGTTTCGACGCCTACGCAGCAGCACAAGAGACAGTAGACGATATTGAGAATATCGTTGCTGGTCGTATTAGCGACGCGTCGGAAGTCGCCGATGCCGCACAAGCCATCGCTCTAGATACAATTGAGGATCTTAAGGGTACGAGCTTCACAGTTCCGGAAGCACCACCTGAAGCTCCGAATGTCGACGCGGACATTAACATCACGTTCAATGTTCCAACTATCAACGCGCGCTCGTTCGGCGATGTTACAGCACCTAACGAGGACGACCCAACCACAGTTCCTGTGCGTACGGTGACTACGCCTACAGTGCCTATGTTTACACCGGCTGTGTCCTCGTTCACGATTCCGCAAGCGCCGCAGGCTAATGACCTTACTGCTCCTGCGGAACAGACATTCGACCCGTCGGTCACACTACCTACGGCTCCTAGTACAACTATCCCGGCGCTAGATACTCTTGCAACGATTACCATACCTGCTTTCACGTTCCCAACTTTGCCGGTATTTACAGATACTGCGCCGGAGTTCGACGGATCGGCTCTTCCGCCGGTTTTTCAATGGACAGAACCTACCTACTACAATGAGATCTTGGATGAGGCTCTAGTAGTTGTTCGGCGCATGTTCGCTGGCGGTACTGGCCTTCCTCCTGCCATTGAACAAGCTATCTTCGGCCGTATGAACGACCGTGAAGATCAGCTAGTAGCTAAGGCTGTATCTGAAGTGTATACCGAGTGGTCGGATCGGGGCTTCACAGCGCCTAACGGTATGACGAATGCGCGCGTGGATCAGATTCGCCAAGACGCGCTGCTAAAGAAGCAAGGTGCTAATCGCGACCTAGCGATCAAGATTGCTGAGATCGAAGTCGAGAATCTCAAATTCGCGGTTACTCAAGCGCTGGCTGCTGAGCAGATCTTAATTAACAAGCATCTGAATATCGCAGAGCGCGCTTTCCAAGCAGCGAAGTACCAGATCCAAGCGCTGGTGGAGATTTACAATGCACAGGTTGGCTTATTTAACGCCAGACAGATCGCGTATCAGACCGCTGCATCAGTGTACAAGGTGCGTTTGGAAGCGTCGTTATCAGAATTGGAAGTCTTCAAAGCTCAGGTACAAGGTGAGCTTGCTAAGGCACAAGTTAATGAATCGGTTGTTAAGGCTTATGTCGCTAAAGTCCAAGCGCTAGGAGCAGAAGTTGAAGTCTACAAAGCGAAGCTGCAAGGTGCCCAAACTCAAGTTGACGTTACGAAAGCTAAGGTCGAGGCTTATAAGGCTACCATTGAAGCCTATAGCTCACGCGTCATCGCAGAGAAGACACGCTTCGAAGCGTATGCCGCCCAAGTCGGCGGGGAAGTAGCTAAGGCGAATATCGTCGATGCGCAAGCTCGTGCGTACGCAGCACAGATCCAAGGTATTTCGACCGGCGTTATGGCGCAAAAGACGGCTACAGACGCAGATATTGCGACGAACGAAGCCGCTATTAAGGCGTATATTGCTAAGGTCGAACGTGATAAGGCGCTTATGCAGTATCAGCTGTCTGGCATTCAAGCATCTGCCACAGCGTTCGGCGCTGATACACAACGCTACATCGCCCAGACTGATACTGAGAAGACGAAGGCGCAGCTACAGATCGCCGTGGCTGAACTCGAATCTAAGACAGCAATCTCGCTGTACACGGCAGTTACCGCGTCATATAATGCGCGTATGGAACAGTTAATCCGTGAGGCCAGCCTTACGGTTGAAGGTTTAAAGTCAGCCGGTCAGATCGCTACAACCCTAGCCGCAGCAGCCTACTCCGCTGTCCATGTCGGCGCTACACTGTCTGGTGGTGGTTCGCTAAGTGCCTCGGGTGCTGTGTCAGATTCGTACAGCCGCTCGGAGAGCACTTCTACGAACTACAACTACAACTACGAAGGCACGTAATATGAGCAAGATGTCGGATGACTTCAAGAACAAGTCGGCGCTACGTAACCGCGCGACGAAGATGGCCGACGGCGGTCTTGCTGGCCTACGCCAACGCACTATTGACGGCTCGGTGGACCCTAAGCCCGCCGCTCCTACGCCTGTAGCTGCTGCTCCTGAGCCTACTGAGCAGGAGAAGGCTAAGTCTGTAGGTATTAGCATTCCTAAGTACGTGCCACCAGCGCCTACGCCTGCGCCATCTATGTTCTCGCGCCTACGTAAGGCTGTGGGTCTAGCCGACGGCGGCTCGCCGTGGGATTCCGCCTACAAACCGGGCGGTTCACTCGGCGTACGCGCTACACCCGCCCCTATTCCGACGATCCTAGCTCGTCCTCCCGTACAGACGGCAGTAGAGCCTTCACCGGCAGCTACGCCTTCGCCCGCGCTTGCACCCGCGTCACCCGCTGCAACTCCCGCAGCTGCTCCTGCCCCGACACAGCCGACAGCTGCGGGAAGCGGTTTACGTACCGCGACGGTGGGTGAATGGAATAACATGGTTGATCCTGCTCCTAAGATGTCCGCTGCCGACTGGAACTCCCAACAGAACGGTTCAGGTATGAAGATGGGTCTGCGTGGCGGCGGTCGAGTGACTGGCCCCGGCGGTCCGCGCGAAGACAAGGTTGGTCCCGTCATGTTGTCGAACGGTGAGTATGTGTTACCGGCAAAGACGGTCAAGGCGCTTGGTGGTCCGGAAGAAATTGACGAGATGGTACGTGCTACGAACGACGGGCGCGAGCCTATGCACGCCGATCCGGACGATAGAGGTCTGCGCGGTGCAGCTAATGGCTTATCTCCTTGGGATCCAGTTGTTGGCCAAGCACCGGGTGTGCCTAGTGGCGCTCCTGCGTATACACCGCCGCCACAGCTTCCTCCTCCGCAGCCGGGGACGGCGGTTGCTACGCGCCCGTACACTCCTAACTGGACGTATGGTGGCGGCGCTCCTGCTGCTGATCCTAATGTGATCGACGTTCGTTCGTCTAAGATCCCGGCTGGTGGCTCACCAGAGATGCAGGCTGTGCGCCAAGCGCAAGCCGCTGATCAGGCTGGCCTTCGTGCTGGTGAGGCTGTGCGCGCTGCTAAAGCTGCTGCTGCGGCCGCGCCTGAAGCCGCTGCGCCTTCGGTTGTTTCTCGCGCCACCGGTTTAGCTGGAAGAACAGCGGGTGCAGTTGGGAGAGGCTGGTTAGCTGCCGCGCCCGCAGCCGGTGTTATTAGCACATTTAACGATTCTCCAGAGACTGTGCAGCAATGGCGGAACACTGGTGCTAATCCCGGCGAAGACCCAAACAGCACTGTAGCAGGTATTCGTGGCGCTACGATGCGCTTCCTTAAGAATACGGGCGACTTTGCTACGCTCAATGGAACTAGCTGGTTGGGTAATGGTATTGCGAATATGGTGGCTGGCCTACCGTTCGAAGGTGATGGTAAAAAACCAACCGGCCCAGTACCTAACGCCCCGGCAGTAGGACTTCATCGTCAAGATCCTAATGTGTCGGCCGCGCTTGCCCAGAATGAGATGAATGCTAAGGCTATGGACCGGAACACGCCGAACACTGGCGGTTCGATCCTGCGCACTGGTAATACGTTCTACGGTGGCAATCCTGATCCGAACTTAACCGCCCAAGCTGCGGCGGAAGGACGTCAACGCTACCAAAACGACGCGGCTGGTATGTACGCTGCGATCCAAGGCCACATTGCTAACGGTGACTTAGAGACTGCGAACAAGCTGGCGTGGGACCCGCAGTCTCGCGCGCTTGTGAACCAAGGCTACGCAGCGCGTAACGCTGCGATGGCAGCAGCTTCACGCTCGGCTAATCCGGACGAAGACGCGCTAAACTCGCGCTTCGATAAGAACGCTGATCGTCTGCGCGGGCTGTTCCGCTCTGACAGAGCGCAGGGTAACCTAGCTAAACATTTAGCAGAAAACGAGCGTACACGCTCGGGTGAGCTTGCGAACCTACGCAACACGAAGACCACACAGCGCGGCCAAGACCTCCTGTCGGAGAGCAACCAAGCACGTATCGCGTCTGAGCAGGCTATTGCCAACCAACGTAATGCTTTGGACTGGCGTCGTACGATGCTGGAACAAACGAACAAGGATCGTGAGTTTGGTCTTAATCAGCAAAAGTACGGCTTTGATGTGGCTAAGGTAATGCACGATCAGTCCGTCGAACGTGAGAAGCGCAACCAAGAACACATCGACAAGTTCGTTGCTGGTCAGTTCGTCGGCCCGGATGGCAAGGAGGATAAAGGTACAGCTGCTAGATTCAACGAGTTTGTGTCCAGCGCCTACGGTGACCTTGGCAAGATCTCTGACAAAGACCGCAACTCCGTGCTTGCTAAAGCTTTGAACGAGTTCCGTATGAACGAGCGGGCTAATGCGTCAGGTAGCTGGTTCACTGGCAAGACATCCTCGCAATACTCCCCAGCGGGAGCACCACGCCACGCAGAACTAGGAGATTTAGTGCATGGCCTAGGCCCTACGGACTATATTCGTAGTAAAATGGCACAGGTTGGCGTTGGTAATCCAGATGTTGTCCCGTTTGAGAACGGCGAAGTTCGTCGCGTTAAGGATGTCGCGGATAACAATACGGACCGTACTGCCCTAGATCGTATCTACGGTTTACGCAATAAATAAGGAGTTGTATGGCGGATCTAACTTCCTCGCTTCGTCAGATGCGGGGTCCGTATCTTACGGATGACACGGCTCCAGAGACGCCTATCCAGCCCGGTGTAGGTGCCTTTCAAGCAGGTGTTCAGTCTGCGTTAACCGGTATCTCAGCCGGTGCTACCGCGCGTGAAGCGTTCGCCGCTGAACAGGCTGGATCACCGAATGTCTCAGCCCTTCGAGCACGAGCAGGGCAATTGGCGCTGGAGTCTGAGCAGCAAGCTCCGCGTATCCGTTCGTACAAAGACATCAACGGCGTAGGTGATGTGGCTGAGTACTTAGCCGGTGGTCTTGGCGGCGCTGCCGCATACATCCCGCCTGTTGTAGCTGGTGCCGCAGCAGCCCGTGTTGTGGGTCCATCCGCACTTCGTGCGCTAACTCCTACGGCTGGTAGTATCGCTGCCATGTACCCGCTAGAAAAGGGTGCGGCATACTTGAGCCAGTACGAAGATCCGGTACAGGCGGCAGCTCCAATTGAACAGCGCGAGTCAGTGGCTACGAAGCAGGCGGCGATCAAAGCAGCCCTTCTCGGCGGCGCTGGCTCGTCCGTGCTTCGCGGTGTTATGGGCCGCGCACGCGAGGGGATTATCGGTGGTGCTCTAGAGGCGGGCATTCCGATGGTGGGTGCTGAGGCTGTCGGCCAGCACTACGCCGGTCAGCTAAATCCTCAACGCGATACGTCACACGACACCACAGCTTTAATCGACGCGGCTCTCCAAGGCGGTGCGCTCGGTGCTGCGGGCCATATACCGTCCCGATTCGGTGGTGCGGTGTCTGACGCTGCTGGCGCAGCAGTTGATCGTTTCCGCCCAGAGCCTAAGCCTCCTGCCACACCACCTGAAGTTGGCCCACCGGCTGAGCCACTTATCCCTGAGAACTTGGGCCAGAGCCTCAAACAGGCTGCTGGTGCCGTCAACGACCGCATCATCCAGCCGGGACTAACGAAGGCTGAGGAACTGGTGCGTACCGCTAAGCCTAAGGCTTCGGAGTTCGTTAAGGACGCAGAGACGTTCGCCAACGAGAAGGTAGATCGCTTCGCAGAAGCCACGCGCGAAGCAAAAGACTTCCCTGACTTCATGCGCCGTGTGTTCGGTAAGGCAGAAGACGACGCGCAAACGCTTGCTGACGGTGACAAGGCTGAAGCGTACAAGGGTCCAGACGGTAAGGTCGATGAAGAAAAACTCTTCGCGTCTGATGAGCCGCGTAAGGCTAAGGCTGCTGAATACGCACAAATGCTGCTGGATGATCCAGCCACACCAGACCACGTGCGGCAAAAGGTTGAATCGTTCAACGGGGACTTTTCTGACCCCGCCGCACAATCATACATTGGTAACACAATCCTAGGCCAGCGGGCAGGACAACGCACGGCTGATGTAGTCAACGCGCTGCGGTCAAGCGTGAATGATCTCGTCAAGAAGGCAAAGGAAGCCGTGCCGGAAGTCAAGAAGGCTGCTGGCGAGGCTATTGATAACGCGAAGGACGCGGTTATCAAGAAGAACATGCAAGAGCCTAAGACGAAGCTTGAAGTTGAGTCACTTATTCATAGGGGGTTACGTGATGAGTTACAAGCTCAGCCAGCGGCAATTGCACAGGTACCCGAACTTGCAAAAATTATTACTAAGCTACTCTCACAGGGAGCGCCTATCGATGATACAGCGCTTAAGACATTTGGTGGATTCCACGCCCTTGATAACCTGTTCAAGGATTCGGCAGGAACACTTGAGTCGATTGCTAAAACTCTAGGTACTGACGACCTGTTCAAGCGCTCGGCTAAGTTCCGCAGCGCTGAGGAAGACTCTAAGAAGTCTGACTCCATGCTGTATCGCGCGATTCCTCCGGAACACCGCGAGCAGATGAAGGGTTCTAACTTCCGTGAGCTAGGCCGTTTCATCGACAGCATTGCTAGTCTGTCCGACGAGAAGTTCAAGATGGCTGTTGACGGTCTGGCTACCCACGTGTTCGGTAGCCGTGAAGCTGCGCGCACGGTGGTTGACTACTACACTCGTAAGAACGAGTCGGAGCTTCGTCTTGACGACGTAACTAAGGAGAATGACGACGTTGTTCATGGTGAACCGTCAGAACACTCACAAGAGCTAGCTAACAAGGGCATCAACGAAGCTACGCCTGATCGTTCTTTTGTCTACGGGTCTGTGAAGGACGAAAAGAAACAGCCGTTCCATACATCTGAAGTAAGTAAGAAGGGTGGATTGGATGAGATGTTAGAGGTCGAGCGCAGCCGTGGGCTTGCTAAGACATCTAAGCAGAACATGGCTGAGCATGTGAAGGAAGAAGGTATCGATCCAATCAATGAGATTGATCGCATCCAGCACATGATTGAGCGTCGTATCGCTGCGCATGAAAAGCACCCAGAATATAAGGCAGGTAATCCTAGACAGAAAGAGTACCGCCAGAAACAAATTGACGACCTCAAAGCTCAGCTAGATCAGATTGAAGAGCGCAAGCGCGAAGTGCTTGAGGATGAAATCTTTAAGGATAATCCTGAGTACGCTAAGGAAGTAGCTGCTGCGAACGCGCTTCAAGACTTCCATGTTGGTGTGCTGGAGAAGGCCGATCCTGACCGTATGACGGCGGATGATCGCTTCATTCGCCAAGCTCGTCTAGCGTTTAATCGTATGCACGAAGAAGATCGTGTAAAGAACGCGGATCAAGCCATCACCTTTGAGACGAAGGATGGAAAAGATCTAGTACTACATGCGCCTACAATGGTTCGGTTAATGGGTGAAAAGCAGGGATATTATCCCGGCGAGACACCTAACATACGCAGCGCCCGCCTGCTCCGTGAGGCGGTGGCTTCGGTGCGTATGCGCGATGACATCACGAAGGTAAAGACGAATTTTAGCAAGACCCGTTTCAATGACACGATGACGTTAAAAGACGTAGACGCTGAGCAGTTACGCATGTATAAGGAAGAAGTCAAGGCTACAGAGGATTATTACGCCGCTAGGGAAGAGTTTTTTAAGGCGCGAAATACGCTTGATGAGATTATGCAAGCCGTCGAGCGTAATAATGGGCAGTTTTCGCCTGAGGGTTATGCACGTTATGAGCGCGTTATTAAAGAACGGGATGCTGCGAAAGATAAAATGGACGCGGCGAAAGAGCGCGGTGCTAACGTCGAAAACGAAGTGTCCGATGACTATCTAAATCGCAACACAGGCACTCGAGATATCGTAAAGGATATCATCGAAAAGCAGGGCACGACTCAAATTGATTTAGAACGTGGGTCTGAGCGTCGCGAGAACGACGAACGTACTACCTCATCCGGTGTGTCTGCGGAACAGACTCCGCACGACATCAAGAAGCAGATCTTCGATCTTCGTAAGAAGCTTGAAGATCCCGGCACGCCCGCTGACAAGAAGCGCCTGCGTGACAAGATCGCAACACTGCAACAAGAGCTTCGCAAGGCCAGCCGCGAACCGACGCAGCTTGACGCCGCAATCGCTGCCGCTCAGGATCGCATCACTAAGCTCAATGAATACCTGAAGCGCGCTGCTTCACCAGCAGAACGCGCGGAAATGCGAGCAGAGATCGAAGCCAAGAAGGCTGAGATCAAGAAGCTTGAGGGTATGGATCCAGCCGAGTACGCTAAGTCACTAAAGACTGAAGCTAAGGGCGAACCTACATTCGATGAACTGTTCGACAAGGCGCTGCGCGTTAAGGATGCTGAAACGAAGGGAGCGGAGATCCCCGGCGAAATCATCCGAAAAAAGTCCAAGATGAGTACCGAGATCCATGAGGATCTCGGTAAAGAGGGTATAGCCGCTACACACGATTCGCCGTTCAAGTTCGACAAGTTCGCTTGGAGACAGCATAAGTATAAGGGCGAAGGCGTTATGGCCTTCGGCGCAGGCACGTACGTAAGCACTAAGGACGGCGTGCATCGTTCGTACAAAGAGCGCTTCACGAAGATGCTGCGCGAGCGCTCAGATCCATACGCCAGAGAGCGCGCTACAGTGAACGGAAAGCTTGATCTTCTAGATGACGAAAAAGTACAGTATCAGAAGATGGCTAACGTCGCTAATTGGGAGAAGGACGTAGATATACACGAATACTACAAACGGATGGAGAGTCTGGATGATGAGGTTTTCCAAGGAGAGAATAAGCCAGTAAGAAGCCCGGAAATAAAAACGACTTATATGTTTGAATATAGCGATCCGCTAAACCGCGGGGAAATTCCATATTTTATAGAGGAACTACGTGACGGTACGTTTAGGGTATACGAACAGACTATATTTGATGGCGATGGTTTCCCGCTCTTAGATGCGCCGCCAGAAAAGAAGGTTTTCGCTTCACTTAAGGAAACCGCTGATTATTTATCGAAGCGCGAGGGGAAGGGAGTTTTTGATGAGTATGATAAATTATTAAAAGAGCTAAACGCAATCCCGCCCGTCCCGAATGTAGAGCATCTTAAATCCCCGACATATCACGTGTCTATCCGCGCACGCCCGGACGAAATATTGAATTGGAACGAAGCACTTTCTAAGCAGCCGGTGGCGCGAGGTATTTTTGCACGCGCGCTTAAGAGCGATAAGTCTGAAAAACTTGAATGGGGGTCATATCACGACGAACACATATTATTAGCAAAGTTAGGGGACGCAGTACGTATATCAGTTTCGAGAGATCCTAGTACGCAGAGATGGAGATTGCACAGCTATTATACTAAAGACGGTTCATCACGCCCTGATCGTACCTATGGCTTACTTTCTGAAGCTCGCGCGGCTGGCGAAGAGTTGTATAGAAAGATGAATTCTGTTGAAGGTAACCTAGATAATAAGACCGGTGCAGAAGCCTATAAGCTGCTGTCTACAAAGCTCGGTGGCTCAGAAGCTGCGTCTATTTATCTCGCTGATCATGGCCTTGTTGGTCATAAGTTCAACGCGTCTGGTGGTAAAGAAGACCGGTTCCCTAACTACGTCATCTACAACGATGACCGCATCGACGTTAACTACGTTCACTTCTCAGCGCAGCGCCCTGAAATCGGCAAGGACATCTCGCCTGAACAAGCTAAGCAGATTCAGGACTACATCATGAAGACACGCGGTCCTGAAGTGCGTGTCGAACTAGACAAGTTCGCCAAGGATATCGGCGGCTCAGGTGAGTACTTCAAGCAAGGCGAAGAACGTGTTATCAAGGTGGCTCGCAACGCACTGAACCCTCAGTCCGTTGCCTTCCATGAGTCGATGCACGATTTCTTCCACACGTTATTGACCGACGCACCCGGTAACGAGGCGCGGCGTCGCCTGCTGCGTGCTGTTGAGCGTCCGTGGATCCAAGCGCAGCTAAAGGTTCTGTTGAAGGATCACCCGGAAGCCTTAGAACAGATCAAAAAAGACCCGGAAGAGTCACTGTCCTACATGTATCAGTTCTGGGCGTCAGGTAACCTACGTATGAACATGGACGCGGTGCCTATCTTCTCACGTATCACGAAGTTCATCCGCGACATCCTAGGTGTTGTGACGCGTGGTGAACAAGCTGAAGCGATTCTGCAGGCGTTCCATGACGGAAAGCTAGCCGACATGTCTATCGCTGGTCAGGTGATCGCTGACATGCACATGAACACGTTAGGCGACAAGTGGGAGAGTGTGGCTAAGCCCCTACGCAAAGTCACAGGCGCTTGGATCACACCTTCTACGGACATCCTCCGGAATACCGGCACGCCATCCTTGAAAGCTTTAGCAGATAAGTTCCACATGGAGCCAGACCGCGAGCGCGGTGAGGCGGGCTTCATGCAGCGTAGAAGCCAGACTGAAGGGAAGATGTACAACCAGTTCCAAGACATTCTGGACAACTCTACAGAAGCGCAGCGCAAGGCAGCTATTGATGAGTTGCAGAGCATGCTGCCGCCTACGACAAAGATCGGTATGGCTATTCGTAACATGCTCGATGGTATGTATGACTACATGTCAGAAGCTGGTGTTAAGAACTCAGTCGTTGAGAACAACAAGGTTGTGTGGAAACCCGTTCAGCGTGTGGCAGATTACTTCCCTCGTGTCTGGGACCGTAACGTAGTTCGTCAGCGTGAGGCTGAGTTCAAAGAGCTTCTAAAGACTGAAGGCAACATGAACGATACCGAAGCCACTGCAATCGTGAAGACGATTCTGCAAGGCGACGGCCTACTAGATCTCGCAGAATCAGAGCGTCATATTGGCTTTACCCCATATAGCTCCGCTGTAAAGAATCGGGGTCTGACGTTTATTAAGCAACAGAATGCGGCTAAGTTCGCAGAGTTCCAGAATAAAGACTTAGTACACGTAATACAGACTTACATTCGGCAGGCAGTTCACAGAGGAGAGTACGCTAGGTACTTTGGAAATGATGGGGAAGTTATTAAACAAGCGCTTGAGAAAGCGAAACTGGAAGGAGCGTCGGAAAAGGAAGTACTGGACGCAGCACGGGCGGTGCGTGCTATGGAAGGAACCCTCGGCGCTGAGATTAATCCTCGGCTGCGGGATGTGTTCAATGCAGCCGTGGGGTATGAGAACATCGTGCTCCTGCCGTTCGCGTTGTTTTCGTCTCTAATCGATCCGCTCGGCGTGGCCGTGCGCTCGGGTAAGACTTCTGACGCCGCTATCGCGTTCAAGGATGGTGTGAAGGGCATCTTCCAAGACGCCTTCCGTATGAAGAAGGACCGTGAGTACGAGATGGCGAGAACTATCGGCGTGATTTCGGATCTAAACAAGCTAGAGGCTATGGGTCAAGTTACTCAGTCCCAGTACTCTGGCAAGTGGATGCGCAAGTTTAACGACACGTTCTTCAAGCTAAACGGTATGGAAACGTGGAACGAGCGCATGCGTGTTTCAGCTATGGGCGCAGGTATGCGCTTCATGGTGCGCAACAAGGACAACGCGCGTTATATGGAAGAGTTAGGAGTAGAAAAAGGTGACATCAAGGAACTTCCGGACGGTCGGATCGCTCGAACTACAGATGAGGGACTTACGCCAGAACAAGAACAACGCGTGCAGCAAGCGCTATATAGATTTGTGGACGGAGCTATTCTGCGTCCTAATGCTGCGCATCGTCCTCCTTGGACTAGTGATCCACACTACATGCTGGTCTCGCATCTTAAACAGTATACGTTTAGCTTCCAACAAACTATCATGAAGCAAGTCAAAAAAGAAGCGCAGAACGGTAACTACATGCCTGCATTTGTGTTAGCATCCTATGTACCGTTCATGGCGGCGTCAGACTTAATGCGTGGTAGCCTTGCTGGAACGGTGAAGAACGGTTGGACCTTTAGCCAGTTTATGGCAGACGGTATCGGTCGTTCAGGTATTCTAGGTGTTGGTTCGTTTGGATATGACGCTATGAAGGATGCTTCTGTGGGTGCAATGCCGGGTTCGTCGTTCTTAGGACCGACCGCTCAGCACGCGATCATGGCAGCTAAGACCGTAGCGGGCGCTCCGGGTACATCGTGGCACGATTTAATCTTACGCTCTATGCCAGCCTCTCCGCTATCTAAAGCCATCGAATAACTAGTTTGTTTTGTGCCCCCATCCTACGGGGTGGGGGCTTTTTCATCTGAGGGACAATAATAAAATGCTAAAGACGGACTACCAGAGATTCGTTCACACTTCGCGCTACGCTCGCTGGCGCGATAATGATAAGCGCAGAGAGACATGGGAGGAGACAGTAGAGCGCTACTGTAAGTTTTGGCAGAAACGTTACGGCGATCTGTTCCCATACAACCGCGTCTACAACGCAATCCTTAATCTCGACGTTATGCCGTCCATGCGCAGCTTAATGACTGCGGGGCCGGCGCTAGAGCGCGACGAGATGGCTGGCTACAACTGCTCGGCCCTTCCTATCGACCACCCACGCGCTTTCGATGAGATCCTGTACGTGTTAATGTGCGGCACAGGCGTGGGCTTCTCAGTGGAGAGCAAATTTGTTAATCAGCTTCCGTGCGTACCTGAACTATTTGAAAGCGACACGACCATTGTTGTGGCTGATTCTAAGATCGGCTGGGCGACTGCTCTTCGTCAGCTTGTTGGTCTACTCTACAGTGGGTCTATTCCTAATTGGGACACATCACGTGTTCGTCCATATGGCGCAAGACTCAAAATCTTCGGTGGCCGCGCCTCAGGTCCAGCGCCCCTAGAGGATATGATGCAGTTCGTGGTTAACACGTTTAAGAATGCTCAAGGACGCAAACTGACCCCTCTGGAGTGTCACGACATCGCCTGCAAGATCGCTGACTGCGTCGTTGTGGGCGGTGTGCGCCGTTCTGCGCTGATCAGCCTGTCTGATCTCTCTGACGTAGCCATACGGGACTCTAAGTCCGGCCAGTGGTGGGACGAGCCTGATAAGGGTATTATCCGCCAAGGCCAGCGGGCGCTAGCCAACAACAGCGCGGTTTATGAGACTCGTCCTGATATGGACACCTTCCTAGCTGAATGGACGGCTCTGGTGGCCTCTAAGAGCGGCGAGCGCGGGTTCTTTAACCGTCGTTCTGCGCGTGTACAGGCTCAGCGCACAGGCCGTCGTGACCCGGACCAAGACTTCGTTACTAATCCGTGCGGTGAGATCATCCTGCGCCCTTATGGCCTATGCAACCTGACCGAGGTTATCGTGCGCCCAGAGGATACGCTTGAAACGTTAGCAGAGAAGGTAGAGGTCGCTACGATCATCGGCACGTTCCAGTCTACGCTTACGAACTTCAAGTACGTACGCCAAGTGTGGCGTAAGAACGCCGAAGAAGAGCGTCTGCTAGGTGTCTCTATGACCGGCATCATGGATAACCCAATGCTTCGGCAGGTTAGCGACTTAGCCGTTGGGGCACTAACTCTCCTAAAGAACCATGCTATCAACGTCAACGCTGATTGGGCCGGTCGTCTTGGCATTAATGCTTCTAAGTCTATTACAACGGTCAAGCCGAGCGGGACAGTATCACAGCTTGTCGATAGCGCTTCTGGCATTCATCCTCGCTGGAACTATCGTTATATTCGTACTGTGAGGGCTGACAAGAAAGACCCGCTGGCGAAGTTCATGCGCATGAAGGGCTTCCCGGTGGAAGACGAGCAGCGCCGTCCGGATGTGACTGATGTGTTCAGCTTCCCGGTCATCGCTTCTACGGACTCAGTGGTGCGTACTGATATCACAGCTATCCAGCAGCTCGATCACTACATGATGTTCAAGAAGTACTGGTGTGAACATAACCCGTCGATCACGGTCTATGTTAAAGACGATGAGTGGTTAGAAGTCGGCAACTGGGTCTATCAAAACTTTGATGAAATCGGAGGTATCTCGTTCCTGCCGCACTCAGATCATGTGTATGCGCAGGCACCGTATCAAGACTGCACAAAAGAAGAGTTCGACGCGCTTGTGGCTCGTATGCCTAAAGACGTTGACTGGACGGAGCTAGGTAAGTTTGAAGATGAAGACAACACCAGCGGATCACAAGAACTGGCGTGTCTAAGCGGAGTGTGTGAAATTGCATAAGAAAAAACTACCAGACGCAGTACCGGGGGCTAAGTACGGGGAGTGGGAAGTAATTGGAGAGGCAGGGCCTGTGGGGATGGGCCGGATGCGATACTGGAAGGCTCAGTGCAGTTGTGGAGACATTCACAACGTACGGGCCTCCTCGCTCCTCCAAGGTAAGACGAAGAAATGTACTAAATGTCGTGATTCTGGGATCTACATTACTCGGGAGAACAACGCTAACTGGAAGGGGTATGGACCTGTCGGACGCACTGAATACAACAGTATGATGCACAGTGCTAAGAAGAAGGGTCTGGAAGTGACGGTCACGATGGAATATTTAGCAGAGGTATTTAAGCAGCAAGACGGCAAGTGCGCATTATCTGGCCTGCCGCTCAAGATCCAGAAAGGTCTTGGGAACGCCTCGATTGACCGTATAGACAGTAAGAAGGGATACATCACAGGCAATGTACAGTGGGTAGACAAACGTGTTAACATCATGAAGCACGTGATCTCCCAATCTGAGTTCATTGAACTATGTAGGTTAATCTATTTAAACAAAGGAGCACAAAATGATTGAAGGTTTACTAATTCTAGGCGCATTTATTATCGGGCTTATCGCCGGTGCGAAGTGGCAACAAAATGTCTTCGCTGCTGAGAAGCTGGCCGCTGAGGAAACAGCTAAGCTGGTTGAAGTGGCTAAGAAGCGTATCTCTAAGAAGAAGACGCCGTCCGCATAAGCCGGTCCCATATAACTCCGCCATAATAAAAAAGGCCCCTCACGGGGCCTTTAACCATTGGAGGATCCAACGGATGATTCTGATAATTATGCTGCGGGTGGTGCTTCCGGAGCTGGTGCCTCCGGTTGAAGCTCCGGGGTGCCGAACTCCAGCACACCAGTCACAGCTTGCGCGTCCACGACTTCCAGCGCACCAGTCAGCGTAACCGTAGTAACACCCTCACCAAGGTCAGCATCGAAGGTAGCGGTAATAACAGCTGCCCCCGCCGCAACGCCCTTGACGACTGCGCCAAACTGACCCGTCGATACCACCGTCGCAACCGTTTCATCGCTAGACGAAAATTCAACGTTGCCGTCGATTCTTGCCGGGTGATTACCGGGGGTCTTCGGGGTGACGACCACACTAACTTGTTCTTCATTTGTAATACGAGCCATAAAGCCCTCCACGTATGATTGATTTCCAAATTTCCAGCGGAAGGTGAAACACTTATCCCCTTCTGCCTTCGCCTCTCTATACCACGTAGTTGTGGTTGTTACTACAACTTCTTTCTTGCTAAAAGCCTTCATCATTGGTCCACCTTCACTAGTTTTCCGTCTTGCATTATGAAGAGGTCCTTGCCCTGCTTTAGGAAGTCCCCACGCAGGATCTGTTTCTTATCTTCCTCATCCATGAACTTGACGTCCATGATCCGCTTGAACACGATCTTACATAACATGTCGCCTTCGTTCACGCGGCGAAGGAATTCTTCTCTTAGGATTGTAACACTGCTGTCCGCTGTAGCGATAATTAGACTCTCAAACTCGCCCGCATCATTTAAATGGACTTGCACATCGAAGTCTAAGAGCATATCACTTTTTTCTCCGGAAATATGTAGGACAGCATGACGTTCGTAGGCCTGAGGAGTACGCTGTTTAGTGGCCGCGTACTGCATCTTCATCGCCTGCATTTGAAGCTGATGGTACGCCAACTGCTTCTGATATTCCGCCTCGGCTTTAATGCGCTGGATAGCTAACGTTTTCGACTCTAGGGTCCCAACACGCTCGGCATGAGCCGCACGAATTGCCTTGATTTCTTGCAGGGCAGCTTGGACTTCCTCTGGTGACGGTGCTTGTGTTTTTAAATCCTTGTGGAACAGGCCCATCTATCATTGCTCCTGATACTCGAATAACTAGGTTACTTGGTATTGTGTTATTGCGCTGGTATTCCAGCACAACGGCTCGCTCCCGTGTGGGGAGCCAGAAGTGTGTATCGGGGCAGCGCGAGGCCACTTGTACAATGCGATCTAGGTGGTCAAGTCCTTGGATATCGCCTGAGTCGTGCCAGCGGAACCATTCGATCTTCTTGCCTTGTATCAAGTGGACCATCGCGTCCACCCACTGTGGGTCTGTAATAGTGCCCAGTCGCCGGTACTCGGCTTTCTGTACGTTGTCGAACACGTATCGCCCCTTTAAGGCGTAGCACTTACTACAGACTGAGTTTGGGATCTGGCGCAGTACACTGCCGACCTTACACTCTGCTGCCGGTAGCCCGTAAGCATAACCCGGCATCTTACTAGGCTTTGAAAGGCCTCCCAACAAGCGCTCGGCGTGCCCAAGGGTAGGGAAGCTCACTAACTGACTTTTCATGTAAGAATTTATGGTCAGGATACTTGAGCTTCAGTCCGACAAGCGTAGCGTACGCTTTGGCTTCTAATCCACCTTCATGTATCTTCGGTTTAATCAAAATTTCTATGATCTCAGCAGGCGTGTAGCGCGTGGTCAAAGAAAACAACTCCGGGATCACATCAGCTTCAAAATCAGCCGGTCCCGGAGTTGCTATGATCCATCCTCGTGCCTGCGACTTCATGTTATCGTCCAGCGACCAAGCGCCTTCTCCCGGACAGATTATCTCATCTCTCAAAAATTCTACTCTCGCTGTTGAAGATTGTCCTAGTCTTCGTTGGGCAACTTCCGCGAGTGCCTCCGAAGGCGGTGTTGTTTTTCTATGAACTGTTGACATTGTATACAGGTAACAGCGCCGGTCTTTAAGCGCCCCGTTGGGATAAGATCTCCACATTCGATGCACTCACCATCGAAGTCTTCCGGTACATGGACGACAGCGTCCCTTCGCACCTTCGCGACTTTTTCATCTAAATCAGCCTGCAACTGCTCCTCCACAAATTCAAGAATTTTTTCGTTCACGTTTTATTACATCTTTCACAAGATAATACGCCATAACCCCTGTTACTAGGATCTTGTAGAGGTTGTGGCTGGCTTGGGCGGTTCTGAGTATTGTGTTAAACAAGAACTTGCTCCTGTTATGCCTCGGATAAGCCCTGCTAACTCTTTTCGGCCCATAAGCCTTGCCTTCATTTCATCTGACGTCATAGGACTTTCCCAAGTGCGGTTTTCCATAAAAACACCGCCATCCGGACAGCCCAAAATTACGACAACGTTTCGCCCCTCCGCGTGCCGGTCTCTGAGCCATTTCAGTTGACGGTCAGTCAAAGCTGGAACGATCTCAAGGCTCTTAGGGATCTTAGGAATGAATTTGTATTCGACCCAGACGTCACCCATTTGGCCGGAATACCAGACATCGGCGGTTCCGGCGCGGTATGGATTATACATCTTTTCGTGATAAACATCTGGAAGATATTTATTCACGGAGGATATGAACTGGTTTTCAGGTTTTGTCGACAAACTTGATATCCTGAATGTCTAGGTCATGGCAGCGGCAGCATACCCGCGCCTTGACGGTCAGCCCTTCGGGCAGACGCATGACTACCTTCGGGATTTCGTTCACGTCGTGATAGTGGTGGAATCCGAAGAAACACTGGATCTTACCTAGTAGATAGTTCATCACTGTTCGACTCCTAGAACGTTCTTCATTATCCGGCGGTACTCCAGCGTGCGCTTAGCAGCCTTCATCTTAGCTCTAGCTCGCGATTCTCTAGCCACATCTGTCATCTTCTTCTTTGCGTACAGATTGCGCGTCTTATCAGTAAGCAAAAGCTTGTCGTTCTCGGTAAGACACGCGTCAGCTGTATCCACAAATCCGTCATTTAGAAGCTGAAGATATACACACGAACGTGGATGGTTTAAATACTTGGTCGTGTCATACTCATACGTAACCCAGCTGTCCTCTTGATCCAGCATCTTATCTAGGAGTGTACCTAGCTTCGATAGTTTTGGTTTCCGCTCTTTCATCGCCCTGTCCCTAGAATCTCGTTAAACACTTTCTTGAATAGCCGATTACGGTTGGCCTTACGTGTCTTGTCCTGTACTTTACGCATGTTGAAGTCGTCATCAACACGTTCAGGACCGCCCTTCTTAAGCCGTAAGGCTTCGAACGAGTCCCAGAGCGCTTGCTTGTCTTCTAAGCTGAGTACTGAGGACTGGCCTACATCGAAGTCGAACTTCCGGGTCACGTTGATCCTAAGGATCTCGTTCGTTCGTACGTATATATAACCGTACCGGGATTTGATTTCCGTCGTGCTAGGCTTGTACCGCAGCCACTCGCGCTTGTTGTTGGCCCAGCCAGTTATTTCGTATTCCCAGCTGTCTTCATAAGTTACTAGGGTCTGTAGAAGCTCCCCGAATCGTGTCATCGTCATTATTTCTGGTTTCTCGTTTATGGTAGATGAAATAAATCTTTAACAGCCTGTTGGAGGTCTTGGAGCGACCCATTGTTCAAAATTACTCCGTCCCCCGGAGCCATAGCTATACCGCCCTCAGACGAGTGCGGAGCTACCTGTTGGGCATCATCGCGCTTGATATGCACGATACGGCCACCTAGTTTCCTGACCCAATGCGCTTCGTTCTCAAAACGTACGTCCGAAATTACCATGCCGGGGCCAGCAGATAGCAGCTTCTGCTGCGCCAACGTAATCCACACATTCGGACCCACCATACCCCTACCCCACTCTGTACCGAGGGTCTGTAGGATTTCACGAGGGGACTTCCCCAGCGCTGGGATCACGCTTTCTTTATTCGCAATCCAGAACGGATCGTTCATATCGATGCCGAAGCCAGCGCGTATCATGGCGCGGAGTGGGTCAGCAAACGAGTACTGGTACCCACCGCGCGCGGCTACTATGAACCGCGCAACTGTGTCTTTACCGACTCTAGCTCGGCCTGTAAGGCCGATAATTGGGATTTGAGACATATATTTTCTTCCCGTAAGAACTGTAAGTTCTCTCTATAAACAGCCTCTTGCAGAACGGGTACGTTACTGAGTCTAATCGTAAAAATATCCCCCGGCATAATCACCCGGGGGGTTATTTCTAGTTCTTGCCCATCTGAAACTAGCTTCGCTTTGACTTCAGCTGTAGAGCTTAGTTCAATAATAACCTGCGCTTCTGCCATTATTTACTCAGCAACTTAGCTTCTGCTTTAACAAGTAACTTCCGCTCACGGACTTCTTCTTTATCAAGCGCGTCCATCTGCTTCTTATGCTCTGCCACTTCTTCCTTACGACGCTTAGCAATATCGGCCAGATTGTTCTTAATCTGGCCGATATCTACCTTGGCGTCGATGGTTTCCTGCGACATGATGACGCTAGGTAGTCGAGCCATTTAGTCCCCCGCCATCTGGAAGGCCACGTCGAAGGCTTCAAGGATCTTCTTATGACCCTTGTCGTCGTTGACTTCAGAAACCGCCATCTCCTTGTCTGGATACAGATAGTCCACCGCGTCGCGTAGCGCGCGATACGTGCGCAGCTTTAGCTTCTCAGGAACGAAGGCTTCGATGGCACCGATAGCGCACCATGCGCACGCTTCGTTGTCATCTACAGGACGCCACTGACCATCCTTGTTCGTAGCGATCATACCGCGTGCCCAAGTGGACTTCTTGCTGATCGCTGTGCGCGCCGTTAGCAGCGCTAGTTGTGTATCGTTCAACTTCTTTGCCATGATATCTCCAATAGAATAAGTGCCGGTTGTACGCGTAAGCGACCGGCGGCTACTGAGGCTGTTTCGCGCGTACTGCGAGGGGATAAGAAAATGATAGCTCAGCCAGCGGTCCTCCCCCCGCTGCTGTACGGAAGTTTTGTCCTTGCTAGGGATGTGAGGTCTTTAATTCACCATGCGGGCGTTATCAGGGCCGCTCTCGTTTGCTCAATGCATTGAGAAGGACTAATAGGGCGGACGCAATCCGCCCCTGCCAAGGGGATCCTAGCTATCAAAGTGTTTTAGCGTCTACCTCTACCTGCTGGTTTAGGAGCCTCTTGGCGCGTTGTATCTGGTTCCACCAGTAGCCGCGTACGAGCCTCGTCCAGCTTATTTTCAAAGACACCAAACTCGTCTTGCGTTAAAGGACGAAGTGCTGTGAACTTTAGCGACGGCCAGTCGACCGATTTATCAAAGCCGACAACCGAGAGTACCTGAATGTGTGCGATGCCTTTCCCCGCGAGGGTACGAATATAGTCGTCGAACCCTTTGATCCCTGTCGGGGATACCGTGAGGACCCACGGCGGCGTATCAGGTGTGGCATCAGCAGGCATGAAGGCAACCACACGGGTATTTTTGCATGCCTTACCCTTACCACGCGCACCTGAACCCCATTGATTATTAGGACATCTAGCACAGCTATCCGCCTGCTTATCAGGTGAGTTAATCGACGGGACCAGCAGCGACGGCTCTGCGTTAATAGCAAAGCAGTCCGGAGGACCCATGTTATCCTTGTCAAAACCATCTTTATAAAACACGTTCGCAGACACGAAGTCCACGATCACGCCTTCTAATGGACCGTCCGTTTCTTCTCCCGAAGGAAGACGAAACTTCTTAAATTGCGTCACTCGGATCTTGTCGCCGCTCGGGGCTTGGATTCGTTGTTGAATCCCTTCCACGATGCGTTGCGCAGCCTCGCTCTTCACGATGGGCAGATCTACGACTTGACGGACTGGTACCACTTCATTATCACTCATTCACTACCTTTCAAGTTTTCAACATTCTCAATTTTCTCTGGATGTATGGCACGACTCCCGGAATTCTACCGTTCTTCTCAAACAACTCGCGGCATCCTAGAACTGACGGACGCCGCTCCAAAAGGTGAAAATACCTATTTGCATGGATATATTCTTCAAATTCAGACCAGTCCTCCACACTAGGCTTCACTGACTCCGAGACGCTGACAGTCGCTGACATGCCAGTCACCTTGGATATACCTTGGGCATCCATAGACGCCATTAGTTCCATTTCCTTGAAGCGAATTTCTGCTTCTAGCTCTTCTAACTGACGCTCAAGCTGACGCTTGCGCTCACGGAGCAGGAAGAAATGGTCTACCTGCTTACCAAGAGGATCACTCATCATCTTCCTCGTCTGGGTCTTTAGTGGACACGAACTCATCCATGTGTTGATATACCTGCCGACCACCTTGCGGCGCTGGAACGGCAGTCATAGGAATGCCGAACGTAGACGCCATCGCCTCGCCGTATGTTAGTAGGGCAGAAGCAAAGATCCCGGGCGGGCACGTTCCAACGAGGCTCTTTGCTGCTGATCCAATAGCAGCGAGAGCAGCACGAGCTGAAATTTGCTGTTGCTCAGATATCCCAAGTACGATTCCCTCGGAGAGGACGGCATTAGTAAGATCCTCTGTGAACTGGTCGATTGCTCGCTTTTCATCTTCTTCATCCATTTGTAAGCCTCACTTTGAATAACAATAGTCATACCCACCTTTGACATCAAGCGGGAGCGTTGGTGCCCACGAAGGCGGGGTAACCATGATTTTCTTTCCGAACTCCAGTGCCTCATCCGCCTCAGACTCCGGAGCTAGCCACACGATCTCGTCGTGTGACATAGTCACTACAGGATAACGTTCACCGATGGCTAACATCTGTTCTGCCACGGCAATGCGAGCCAAGGCCTGCACCACGTTCTCGGTGAGCAAGCCACCATACACCTTAGTATGTCCGTACCGCGTCGCGTACACGATTTCGTCCGGACCTGTCATTGAGATTTCGGGATACAGCAGCTTCAACCCATTAGGAAGAAGTATACGACCACCATCTGCGGCACCATCCCACCCGATACACTTTAGCTCTCCGCTTTCCCTACGCACCATAGAGCGCAGGATTCCGTTCATCGTGCGCCAGAGCGCCGCAATGAAAGGGTTTGAAGTTCTATAAATATTGACGATCTTATTGCACTCGGCGAGTGAAAGCTCGACCTTAGGACCATTGACGCCAAGCGCGAGCGTTGCCTTAAGCTTTTCTGCCCCCATTCCGTATCCAAGCCCGAGAATACACGTCTTCCCAACAAAGCGTTGGATTTCAGTAACATCCTGTTCGGGGACTCCGTATATGCGACTTGCCATTTGGCGATAAACGTCTTTCTTCTGCGCGAAAGCCGTAACAATTGAATGCTCTCCTGCTAGCCACGCTGTCGTCCGCGCTTCGATTTGCGAGGAGTCAGCGACCACGACAACCATGCCATTAGGGGCGCGTAGCGCTTTTCGGAGGGCCCCTCCTCGGGGGAGATTTTGAAGGTTAAGCTTATTACCGCCGGACCATCGCCCCGTATGAGCGCCATAGTAGTTGAGCAGAACGGGCATCGGCATTCTGTCGCCTGCTTTTCTAAATCTAATAGCTCTTGTTTCCGCGATTGTTGTCTTAACGCCCTTACGTGCCTGAAAAATCTCCCGGATCGCTTCATCATCAGATTCTAAATAGAGTTGAAACTGCTTGTCTGTCTTGGCGAATGCGTAAGCGTCTTTGCCTTTAGCGTTCTTCTTCATAGGCACTGGGATCCCCTCGCGACGCAGTACCTCAGCAAACTTGTCGTTGCTCATGAGGTCTTCGCGCGTGATACCACGCTTCTCTAGCTTAGAAAGAAGAGCTTCCTTCGCTGCACGTTGGCTTTCTATCTCCCCCTCAACTAATTCACTGTCCACCTGAAGCAGTGGGCGGCAAAACATCTTGAGGGTTAAGTCTATTAGCCTCAACTCTGAGTCCGGAAAATACGGGTACAGCGTCCAAAACACGTTGGTACAAAGCTCAACGTCAACAGCGCAGTACTCCATGAGTGTGGCTTCAATGTCCTCAGGCAAATCTACAATGCCTTTAGTCTTAAGCAGCGCACCTTTGATCTTATTACCCAGCCCTAACCGCTCAGCCACCGCATCTAAGTTATGCGGTACGTGGTGGCCAAAGAGCGCACGAGACATGCACATCGTATCTAGATAACCCTTCGGCTGTACGCCGAAGTGGTGGTGCAGGATGAAGCCGTCGAACGCAGTGTTATGCGCTAGGAGATACTTGTTCTCCCAGTCTATTGATTGAATAGCGCGTACGGCTTCTTTGCCGTTATACACGTGCACTGGACCGTCACCGATTTTGATACCTACGCACTGCGTCTTAAACCGTGGGTCGCGCACGTACTCGGACATGTTCATCTTCGTGTCCGTGAGGCTGTACCCTACATCGTAGAACGTTTCAAAATCTAACGACACTATATTGTTTTTGTCGATATGCATTCCGCCCTCTGAATTGTCGGTCTTCCGGCAACTTCATAAGCGGTAAAAACATATCGCCTCCGTCGTCGTTGTACGGTGAACAGCAAACTGTTGGATTTATACGTTCTCTGGGTCTGATACTATGTAAATGACCATGAAAACGCTGTGTACGCGCATCCCACATAAATACTCTATGTACATGTCCGTTTACTAACCCGAGATATCGTTTGCCGTCTTCGTAGTCACTAATATGCATAACGCCAGCCATAGCGTACTGCATGATAGTTCCTACATCTATGGGTATATCAGTTAGTAGATCATCCAGCGTTTTCGTTAGTTCCTTTGGAATCGGAAATTTCATCTTTGTACTCTTGTAGCACAGCTAGTAGATTCGCCTGCTTCTCGTTCTTCGTTAGAAGCTTCTCATACACACGCTCTTCAATGGTCCCAGCAGCTAGGAGAACGATAGTCTCAGTCGGCTCGGTCTGCGAGATCCGGTAGATGCGCTTATTACCCTGCAAGAAGTGCTCTAGGTTGTACGTCGGACTCGTCCAAATCGTACTAGTCCCCCGAGTAAGTGTGAGACCATGTGCCGCCGATTGTGGGTGAGCAAGCAGCACTTTGTAAAAGCCCTTCTGGAATAACGTAACTGCTTCAGCTCGTCGTTTGTCGCTAACCGACGAGTCAATGATGGCGTACGTAATACCACGTGCTTCAAATTCTCTGATGAGATTGTCGCGCTGATGTTTCCAATTAAAGAAGACGACAGAGTGCGCACGCTGCTGGACAAGGTCCGCGACAAGCTCATACCTTCCCGTGTCGATCTCTGCGTAATTTCCAGCTTCATCATATACGGCCCCTGAGGCGATCTGCATTAGCTTCGTCATAACAGACGCCGCGTTCACGGCGTTGATGACTTGGCGATTAATCGACGTCATTGCAATATCAGCCATCTGCAGGTATTTCTGTTCCTGCGCCTTGGACATGTGATACTGCAACGTAAACTGATGATTCTCCGGAATGTCTACGCACTCTTCGAACTTGTGCCTGATTGTTATGTCTTTGATCAGTGTAGCCACACCGAGTTCAGCCCCCTCGCGGTCGATCCATTTAACCATCTGTGGCATAGGACCGACTTGCTGAGGTTGGCATACCTGAGAACGGAAGGCGTAGAAACTAGTTCCTAGCCGCTTTCCATCGTCGATAATGAAACATTGGTGCCATAAATCTGTAACGGAGTTTGAGTCCGGAGTTCCCGTTAATCCGTATCGATACTTGAAGTACTTCCGCAGCTTGGAAAGCGACTTTGAACGCTGCGACGTTGCGTGCTTGAAGGAGGATAGCTCGTCTATTACCAGCGTATCGAAATCGCGGAATGTAGAAGGTTTCTGTTTGGCTAGCCAATTTACACCGTCCGTGTTCGTTATGTAGACGTCTGCATCCGCCGAAAACGCTTCTTCACGATTCGATGCGAAGGCGACAGATGTTCGAAGCCACGGCGCGTACTTACGAAAATCATCTTCCCAAGCGCTTCGAAGTAGTGATTTCGGCGCGACGACAAGTAATTTACCGCCGCCGCGCGCTCGACGCGCGGAAAATAACTCGATTTGGACTCGTGTTTTACCGGTTCCCGGATCAGAGAGATCAAGTCCTGTGGGCTGGGTTTGGAAGAATTCAACGGACCTCCGTTGATGATCAAATAGTGGGGGGATTTTTATGGTCATGGAGTGTTCGCATAGAACGCTCCATCTCGCGCATCCGGTCAACGGACGCGAGGACTTCTTCGCAGTGTCTGGTTTCTTCTAGAGCTAGCGGATGTGTGTAATCGAACAACCGTAGCTTGGCCAATTTAGTGACGTAGAAATCAATACCTTGTTGTGTGTACGGAGGGATTACCACCATGCGTTCGAAAACCCATGGTGGTAGACTTCTAACTCTGTTTTTCATAGTTGAATAAACTTTACACGCCGACCTTGCAGTGACCCGTGCCTGTTGGCTTATATGGGCACCACTTGCACGAGAAGCTGTTAGGATTTGGCGCAAAGTCCAAGCAGTCCGTAATAGCCTTGCCTCGTCGTTCATACGCGGCGAGGAACCTAAGCCCTTGTTCCCTTGTGTATGTGACACGCGTCATCTCGTCTAAATCAGTGTACCAAAACTCTACATCAACCTTCTGAATATCTGGATAACGTAGGAACGTAGCTAACTGATACAACTGGCCTTGTTCCATGTGTTTAACTTCATTGCCCTTAAGGCGTCCAGTCTTGTAGTCAATGACTACTCCATGCTCGGGGGTAAGGCGAACCATTGCGTCGAGTTTAAGACGTAACCACGCTCTAGGATCGTTCCAGCCGATTGGGAGCCACTGGTTATCCAACGCCCACTCGCCTTCAAGTGAGACTTGGCCTGCTGCGTACATGTCTCTGAGCCGCTTGAATTCTGGCTCAAACTTCGAAAGCTCGGGGAGGAGTTCGACCCCTCCTTTGACGTATAGTTCAGCTGCTTCATGGACGCGAGTGCCTCGGTCGTTGGCATGTTCAGTCTTTCCGGGTGGAAGTGGTCGTGGTGGTTCGGGGATGCGGTCGATGTACTGCAGCTTTGCGCGCTGAGGGCATTGCTCAAAGACCGTGAGTCTAGAATAGCTCCATGTGTGGAGCTTGATGGGTATTACCTGATTCATGTGGACCTCTGCGGACTCTAAAAGATCCGCAATTATAACATGAGGCCACGATATAACTTCGTTGACTTCAGTAAATATTGCTGATTTTCTTTTTCTCATAATTGGTGCGCCCCGGAGGATTCGAACCTCCACGTGCAGCCACGACTTCGGGGTTACAGCCCGATGGTTTATCCAGTTCACCCAAGGACGCGTTAAAAAAAAAAGCAGGTGGTTGCGCTACTCCCACATTGCGATGGCCCCCCGGCGTTTTTTAGCATCGCTTCATCATAGGTCTCTCACCTATGCTGATTTGCCCTTCCTTATCTATGAAGGATTTCATGCTCCGGCGGAAGTAGTACTATGCGACTTATGTACTTCTGCTGTAAAAAAAAAAAAAAAAAGCAGGCGGTACGCAACCTCCGCATTACGGGTTCCCCTTTAAAGGGAGTTCGCCGTTTCAATCCTATGCGACTTATGGACTTCTGCCGTAAATAAATTAGGGTTGGAGGGCCGTTACAGCCTCATTGTCACTTCGTAAAGCACTGGGGCTTGTGTGACTACCCATAATCGATGCTTAGTACCCTTGCCAAAGGGGGTTTGAAGAACAATCAGCATCTTCGTAGGGGAACAAAGTCGGCGGCTGGCAAGCCTAAACCCGGATATTTAATGCCTAATGGCAACCGGCGGAAACCGATCGTACGAACATTTCTTTGCCTCTACGTCTTTACGTTAGCATGTATCCGCATTACCATGCTTAACAACCCTAAAAAACAATCGGGCGTCGGCTGCGGTGGAGGCCGATCATTTAAGATACCCTCTCCAGAGGTATCCCCAAACTTGGTGGAGAATAAGAGATTCGAACTCTTGACCCCCTACGTGCAAGGCAGGCGCTCTCCCACTGAGCTAATTCCCCAAATTCTTGAAGGTTCCGATAGCGCCCATCGTCACCTACAACCGTTGAGGGCAGGCCGTAGCCATCCTATTTGCTCTGGTGGAAGTGGTAGGATTCGAACCTACGGAGGAGTTTGGTCCTCGGCTGTTTTCAAGACAGCTGCATTAAACCAGACTCTGCCACACTTCCATATTCTTACCGGACAGGCCCTAATACCTGCTCGCACAGTATTAAGTACGGCATCCTTCCGGGTGATACGAGCGCATGTTCGTCCTTGGCCTTACGGCCTCAGCAGTATATACAACATGGTGCCCTCTCTTTATTGGAAGCAGGGATAGGAATCGAACCTACTTTGTCCAGCTTATGAGGCTGGCGACTATCCAACCGTCTACCCCCTGCTATGGGGCGCGGGCGTGCTGTAAACACTTGTGTTTCATGGTAGATCTAGATTACATCGGTATCAAAGCCGACGAGTCAATCTAGCTCCTACAGCGTGCCCGCATTAACCTTACCGACCGCGCGACGGATCGTGCGGCGGCGATGGCGGAAGCGTAGCTGAGTCCTTAGTATATGTCGGAGCAACCCAAGTGATTCCGCGTTTCGCCAATTCTACCACGAATTCGTCGCGACGAGCCGCCCAGTTATCTAGTGTCATCTGCTTCGTGCCGTCCCCACGCCCTACATGGATCCAACGATCAATCTCCGTAGCAGCCCAATCAAGAGCTGGCGTAGGATAATCTGCCATAGTCATCCACGTATAGCCCATCAGTGTAGGCGTATATTCACCCGGATTGGTGTGTCGTGACGGTTCATTGGCTAGGAATGCGCGCTCGTACGCACGCTTTCCTTCTTCTGTATTATCATCATAAATCCTGCCGGGACCGCGATCTGCGTCTGTAGGGGGCCATGTCGGCGCGGGCTTTCTTGCTTGATTCATAATTTGATTCATAATATCTGATGCTTTACTCATTTACTTCTCCTGTAGTTAAATTGGCGCAACCGGAGGGATTCGAACCCCCGACCGCCGGCTTAGAAGGCCGGTGCTCTATCCACTGAGCTACGGTCGCGGCGTAGTTCATCTCGTCGGTCATTTGCCCAACTCCTCGGCCTTGGCGCGGATGGCGGCGGCGCATTCCGCTGGCCCATCCACTCGTCCCTGCCAATCGCTGCGCTGGTTGCGCGCAACGCGGTCACATCCCCGCGCGCAGTCCTCGGCGACGAGCGCGGCCACGGCGAGGGCAAGGTGGCGCGCTGTCGCCTCGTCTGTGTCAGCGTTGTCGGCCAGCGCCAGCACCTTCTCGCGTAGGTTCATTCGCCCTCCTTGCGCGCGAGGGCGGCGAGCCGCTCAAATTCACGTACCGCTTGCACAATCGGCGGGCAACTGCTGCCCTCCGGCTGTTCGCGATCCCCGACGGGAACAAAGTTGCGCATGTTGCGCGCAGCCTCCAACGCCTCCCGCAGCGCCTTCTCCCGCCCCTCTGCTGTGGCGAGGGCGGCATCGGCGAGATCGGCGCGTTGCTCAAGCACAAACTCGCGTTCTATGCTTTCTCCTTCGCGTTTCTTGAAAATAGCGTTCACGCGCAAGCAGTCGTCCCGTTCTGCCGTCAGCGCGGCGATGCGGTCGGCGGCGTCGTCCATCGCTTCGCACGCGCGACACGCCCACGGCGCATCGTTGTCCACGTTCCGGCACTCGTCGGTATGCTCGCCATACAACGCGCGCAACCGCTCGACCAGCGCATCGGCGGGCGGCGGCAGCGACCCCGCAGACGGTTCGTCGTCAGGGTCGGCCGCGATCTGCTTGCGCAGCGTGTCGTTGTCGATCAGGAGAGGAAGTCGCCCGTTTCCTTGACCTCTACCCGCGATTCGCCGTGAATCGTCAGCACCGCAAATTCGCCCGGTTTCAGCGTCTTGTGCTGCGCGTCCGTTTGCTGCGGTCCCGTCACCTTGGCTTCGCACGCCTTGTTGCCCTCGATCAGCACTCGCACCGTCGTTGTCATCGTGTTGCTCTTGTTGTGCCGCGTTCGCGGCGGTTGAAAAATCTGGCTGCGGCTCGCTCGGCGTCGTGCTGTTTATAACGCTCTCATTCATGATAATAATATATTTTCTGGTGCGCAAGGCGGGCGTCGAACCCGCAAGGGACAAGCCCGAGGGATTTTAAGTCCCTTGTGTTTACCAATTTCACCACATGCGCGTTGTACGGCAGGTCGGTAGGGACTCGAACCCCATTGAACAGGATCAATTCCTGTAAGCTACCAGTTTGCTCCAACCTGAAACTTGGTGCGTAATAAGGGACTCGAACCCCTATGCCTTACGGCGCTAGCTCCTAAGGCTAGTGCGTCTGCCAATTCCGCCAATTACGCTTAGCAACTACAAGAGAAGAAACTACCCTCTTCTTTCCGTTCTACATAACGGCCGGTCAGGATACGGAAGTGCTCCCAATATGCATCGGGTTCAGGAACTACACCAATCTTTACTGGTTCCATGGTTATCCTAGTTATCTACGTGGTGGAAGGGGGTGGACTTGAACCACCGACCAACCCCTTATAAAGAGGCTGCTCTAACCAACTGAGCTACCCTGCCTAATTTGGTGCCCCCGGAAGGATTCGAACCCTCGACCGCCTGATTACAAATCAGATGCTCTGCCAACTGAGCTACAGAGGCAAATATTTCCCGGCGCTGTCACGCCCTCGGTGCGCTAGTTTTGTGTTGCGAGGGAGGGATAGATGGTCGGAGCGGCAGGATTCGAACCTGCGGCGTCATGCTCCCAAAGCACGTGGCTTAGACCGCTTGCCTACGCTCCGAAAAACTTTACTTAGGCATGAACGCCTTTAGCGGCCCTTCGTACGCACCGAAATCAAAGGGGGCAGTACGAGTGTCCAGCAGGCTCCTTGTGGCTGGAATACTCTCCAGCGGAGCACTACCATATGCGAACCAATTAATGAAGTCATGTACGGCGTTGCGCGGCCCAACCACATTGTCTAATTCCTGCGAGTACCGGTTGAAGTAACGGAGGTCGTCAGCGTTCAGCGACCGGATATCGATCTGACCGGGCTGTAGTACGTCAGCTGCCGCTGCTGCCGAAGCGTCCTCGCGTCTACGATTAGCCATCGACCGTGCTAACGCCGCCTTGTATTCAAAGATCTCTTGATCTGACGCAAAAGTTTGCGAATCAAAAAGAACCCTTGGGTTCGGCATCCGATTCCCGGATCCATCAATTGCGTAGACCAGCGGAAAGCCGGCTGGGGAGAAGTTCGCTGTCGTGTCATTCATGTGTTACTCCTTTAGTTATATGTGAGGATCCGAGCTTCAACGTGGGAACCACCCTCGTATTTGGTCTGGTGAGGTGCGCCGGTCATAATGACCCGGCCCCGGTATCCTCGCGTATAACCCCTCAGCAGACCAGCTGAGGGGGTGGGGAAGCGATTATATCACTTCCCAAAGAAAAACTGGTAGTCGTCCACATCAAGCTCGTAGCTTAGACCCGAACTGGCTTCCAGAAGTTCCACCCAGCTGGCATACAGCGCCCGTTGGGTTTCATGCAGCTTTACTTTTTGGTCCGCTTCACCGATCCGGAGTTGGTATTCCGGCGAAATTCCGATGCGAGGACCGAAGCCATTTGAAGTGCTATATTGCTTAGCATCACTTTCAATAACTTCAATACCGTTGGACTTAGCTTCATCCATTGCCTTTTTGTACTGCTCTTCCCACCACTTTTTACGGTCCCAGTGGTGCTGCTGCTTTACGAGAGCAGCAGCCGCTAGGTCCGCAGCCGTCCGTTGAATCTTCCACTTGTCGCGAAGCACTTCATACTCCTACATAAGCCAGTTGCAATGCCTTGCGGCGCTTATGGCGAGCAGTACCGCGAGCCACGCGCTTGGTCGTAGCCCACTTCTTCGCCGCCTTCTCCATCTGCTTGTCATTACGCTTGATCCGCTTATCGCGGTTGACGCTCTGCCGATTGCCGCTCTTGTAAGCGGCGTTGGCGGCGCTGTTCCGATTTCTGTCCGCTTTTGTACATCCTTTGCTCACGATAACGCTCCTCGTTGTCATGGGGGACGCCCATGCGCATGATTGAATAGAAAGCTTCTTTGAGTTGATGCCCGATAGGACGCGACGGGTCAATCGGTAGGTTGATGAACTCGCCGTTTTCGAACTTCGACTGCGCGATTGCTCGACCTTCGGCCTTGCAGTACGTGTCGTTTTTGCTGCACGCAGCTAACGCCAGCGCGATGATCTTGTCACCGTGCCGCAGCGGCGGTTGGTACGCGATGGTCAAGCCACCATGCGGGGCTATCTGACCGGTAACATAGTCCGTAGGCCGGATATGCACAAACTTCAACACTTCACTCGTCATTTCTGAACTCCATAGTTGTTAATGTGAACCATTGCTTTTTCAGTAGCTTCAGCCGCATACTTAGCGGCCGATTCGAAAGTACCACCAGTATCGCACCTAAGCTTTTTATCCACATATCTAAGATTCGAAGCCTTTAGAATTTCTGGGTAAATTGAACAAAACACCTGTACATAATAATCTTTATCTCCCATTAACTTAACTGCTGCAGCATGAGCTACATGTTCCTCAGGAGTCATTTTTCTTTACCCCCATGATGGCGTTCATGATGCGTGAGTATTCATTATCGCGAAAATTTCTGATGTATTTTTTACGTTTCGTTTTCTTAGCATTCTTGTGCATTTTTGTAGCTTTTTTAGCTAAAAGCCAGCGCATCCACCACGGGTATATAAACACATTCTGTTCGCAGTAGACATCGAACCATCCAAAGAACATACCTACGGATAACGTAAATGTTAATGCTTTGTCACGTGATGCATAAGCTTGCATATCTAAGGATGCCGGATAGTAACGATATGTAAAAACATCAGTTTTTTCTTCATGCCAGTACCAACGTTCCGGATTATCTAACATCTTCCAGATAAGCCGGAACGTTTTCCACATGTTAGTCGACGTTGAGGACAAGGGACTCTCCGATTGGCGAGGTCACGTTATCGTTGTTGATACACCACAGAG
>ERZ724505.79-NODE-79-length-57625-cov-32.254004_pt1 | contig 57625 bp, 46 predicted proteins | sample MGYA00376038_ERZ724505 | MGnify/ENA primary metagenome ERZ724505 (study PRJEB28724, sample SAMN07190884) | wastewater metagenome | isolation source: effluent of sewage treatment plant in Hong Hong | place: Hong Kong | collected 2016-03-17 ... | reverse complement strand
CTTCTTTTTCACTTCCTTCTTTTCAAAGAGTTTTTTACCTTTGACGAGTGCGATTTCGATTTTGATCTGACGTCCCTTAGTATAGAGGGAAACGGGGATAATTGTCAAGCCTGAAACACCCATTTTTCCTCTGAGATAAGCGATTTCTTTTTTGTGCAGGAGGAGGTTGCGGGAGCGTTTTGCGTTCATTTCTGTGTATTCAGCAGCAAAACGATAGGGAGCGACGTGAGCGTTGAGGAGTACAGGGGTGTTTTTGTGAAATACAACAAAGGCATCATCGAGTTTGCATCCTCCATTTCTGATTGATTTTACCTCTGCACCAGTCAATGCCAAACCAGCCTCAAATGTCTCAAGGATCGTGTATTCATAACGAGCGTGTTTGTTGTGTGCGAGTGTAGGCATATTTTTGACGATCGTGCTCTTGCAGTGTATAGTATAGAGAGCTTTTTTTCAAGCTTTTCTATGGGTCGATTTTCTCATATACTCTCTACCGCGTTAATTTATCGTCATACGACAGTATCACTGGTACTCTACTGTCTGTGTATGGCACTGTATCTCTTTTTGCCGAGTGATGCATCGTGGTATCGTCTGACAGTAGTGGTTATTGCACTTATTTCTACCTTACTGCATGGTATTATTGCATGGCGTCTTCATCGAGTGTTTGGACAGGGCGCTGATCCTTTGTTGTATTTGAGTGCTGCTCTATTTGGGTTACTTGTGTTAGTATTTGTTTCGACAGCATGGGAGGGTGCGCTGATTTTTTCTCTTACCCTTGGTATATTATTTTTGACAACTGTATCACCTCGGGTAGCGCAGTTTTCTGTGTTATTTGTGCACAAAGGGTGGCGTCGTCTCTATAGTGTCGCATGGCTTTGTACTGTATATTTTTTCTTGTGCACGCTGTATGGTTTGTACTTATTTCTCGCTTCGTTTCCTTGGTTTGTGGTAGTACCTATTGCTGCTTGCGGTTTATTGGTAGCAACGATGTCGACTGTCCGTCTGTATGTCTCTGGGACGTACAAAGAACATCGTCTGATGTATATGACACTGTTTTTTCTCTTTGTAGAGGTGCTGACTGTGTCGTTGTTGTTTCCTTTTGGAATTTTCTCTTTTGGGCTGCTCTTGACATGGTACTGGTATCTTGTTACATTATTGTGCCGTTTTGCGGCGACTGAGCGTGGGGTAATTTGGAGTGAGCAGTGGCGGTATCTCTTGGTTCACGGGGTATTACTGTGTGCTGTCGTCATAGGATTTTTGAGATGGACCTAGAGTGAAATTTCCAATTTCCAATTTCTAATTTCTAAACATCATAAAAAATAGTACGTGTGTGGTATTATTAGAAATTAGTAATTAGAAATTAGTAATTCATACATTGTTTATGCCTGCTCCACATCTTCCACCTCCCACTTGTTCTGTCCCGCTTCATCGACGTTTGGAACGTGTCCCAATGATTCTGTTGTTTACATTGTTAGCGGTTCTTTCTAGTATTGCGGTTTCTTTATTTGTAGTAGCTCGATTTTCTTTTGCGCCGATGACTGAGACAAAAATTGTTGTCGCAGGGACGACAAACAAAGAACAGGGTACACTTGATCCAGTGGTCCTTCGTGATGTACGAGAAAAAACAGTCACACTTCTAGATACAACAAAAAAAAGTTTTCAGAGTTATGGAGATGATGCGGTGATAGGACAGGCGGCACTGCTGAGTACTGATGGTTGGGCGGTGACAGCAGCGGTATTGCCAAGCACATTGACGGGTGTGCGAGCAGTGGATGCCCAAGGTAAATTGCATATCATTTCTGAACAACGCATTGATACACAAAGTGGTGTACGCTACATCAAGATAGCGCATGATGGGTTTCGTATTTTTGATGTGATTGGCGAAGTCCCGTCAAGAGAGACAGTTGTGCCGGTATTTTCATTTGATCGGTCTGACGTATCACCACTTCTGCTGAGCCTCTCCACATTCGATGAACGCCCTCTCTTTACCTTTACCCAAGCGCGACTGATGCTCCAGACCGAACCAGTACTGCAGACCGCGAGTGTCTTGGTCAATGATCGCGGTGTCCTCGTCGCTCTCTCTACAGCTGACGGCACTCTCGTTTCAGGTCCAGTGATTCGTCATGGCCTCCCGTTTGTTTTGTCAAAAAAGACAATTGTTCGAGCCACTCTTCCGTATACCTTGAGTGTTGTGAGTGGGGTTCAGAAAGATGACCAACTCTTACCAATCTCTGGGTATCTGGTCACCAAAATTCAGCCAAAAAAACAAACCGAAGCGCTTCGTATAGGCGACATTATTACCCGCGTAGATAATGCGCCAGTAGATGAGGTGGTACTTGCACTCCTTGCATATGATACTCGTGAACAAGTCCCACTCACTGTCTATCGTGATGGAGTAGAGGTGGACGTTATCGTTTCATTGACCAGATAAGCGCGCTGTTATAGCGCGTTTTTTGTAGGTATGATATACTATGGAAAAGAAAAAATTATAAGGACACAAGGATACAAACAGTAATTGCACTGAATACTATCCTTATGTGTACTATATAATTTGTATCCTTGTATCTTTTTCTTTTTAATTTTCTCACCTATGTCTCTCACTCACATTCTCATTCGTCGCTCTCGTTTCCTCATTGTTGGTGGACTGCTCTGTGCACTACTTTCTGTTGCAGTGAGTTTTTTGTTTCCGCTCCAGTATCGGGCTGATGCACAGATTTTGATTTTGCCTCGCGTGCAGTATGGGAGTGATCCGTTTAGTGCTACCAAAGCTTCTGAGCAAGTGGCAGAAAATCTCTCCAGTGTTGTCTCTACTGATGAGTTTCGTTCGTTGGTAATTGGTGCACTTCCTATAGAATTACAATCATCTTTTAGTAAGCAGACACCAAAAAAGACGCGTGCATACTGGAACAAAACAGTCGAAGCATCCCCAGTATTTGGGACTAACTTTTTGAGTATTTCGGCATATAGTACAAACAAAGAAGTGGCTATGCAAATCGTCTCAGTAGCAGCACAGACATTGCTCGAGCGTGGACAGGAGTATACACCATCTCCCATTATGCCTCGTATTATTAATAATCCTATCGTCTCAGAATATCCAGCTAGACCAAATCTGGGTATGAATGCGGTGCTTGGGTTTTTGGTCGGTGTCTGTCTAAGTATTTTCTTTATTACAAAACGCGAGTATCGCGTATAAATTTTTTATTGAGATATATGTCTACTGATCAATTGCAAATTATAGATGCAGCGAAGAAGATTTTTGAAGAGCTTTCATTAGATATTCAAGATATTGATGTGAGAGAGCAGATGGTGCGCGATATCGAACAGAGTATTCAAGAGAGGATCATGGCCAGGTTGGTTCAAGTTCTTTCTGTTGAACAACAGCACCAACTGGATGCACTCATTACACGCCAAGCCACTCCAGAGGAGATTCAAGAGTTTGTCTCTGCAAGTGTGTCAAATATTCCGACTATTATCGCTGAGGTGATTGTCGAAATACGTAATGAGTATCTTACTCAGTAATTTGTTTGTATGTCATACAGTCATCCAGAAAAACATGTTGCGTTGCCAAAGTTACAAATCATTGATGTGAGTCATATTGCTGAAGATGAGGCACGATTTAGGGCACAAAAAGTATTGCATGAAAAACCTAAAGAAATCGATCCGTCCCTCTCTCGTTTTGGTAGGGCAATGAAAGCAGTAAAAGAGGCACCAAAAAATATATGGAGTTCTCTGACAAAACAGTATCGACACAACAAGGAGCTGCGTCAAGTACGAGAGAAAATACAGAATACTGGTAATTTGTATGCAGAGCGTTCTGAAGATATTGCTGTTGATGAGCAGGAAAATGACGAAGCAATGAGGTCTATCCTAGAGCGTTTTGATCGAGCGTATGATTCATCGGATATGTTGACTGACGGAGAAGAATTAGAGACGCATACCGCTGCGGATAGAGAAGATAATATAGAAAAATTGCGTAATGATATACATGACTTAATTGTTGAGTTTGCAGATAGTACTATTGATGATAGTGAATTTTTGTCTCGAAAGACTCGTTTGTATGATACGTATTTTCATGGAAAAAATCGTCCCAATGTATCTCTGTATGCCGACAATGCATTAGAGATTGCTCGAATTGCTCGCAGTGAGCGGACACACTTGGATGCTATTCGTGACATAGAGATTGTTACTGGTCGAGCCAAATCTCAATTTAAAAGCGATGCAAAAGTCGGCTATACCGGTTTTGATAAGACTGTGGATGCATTGCAGAGAAATAAAGTAACTAGTGTTCTCCCACCTGAGCTAGTCAGTGCTGGTGTGGCTGCTGCGGTTGCAAGCACCAAGGCTGCAAAAATGATTGCTACGTCGGCGGCACGAGCAGCAACATTTGGAGTGGCTGGCGGTGTGGTTGCAGGAGTAACACGCGGAGTTACTGAAAATAAACGTCTCAAAGATGAACGAGCATACGTATCGGAAAGTATGGCTCGTGGCGAGGAGAATGGGGTAGATACCATGGAGCGTCGTAAAGAGCTGGTTGGGTTTGCAATGGAGATGAAATCAGCTCGTGAATTGATTGATACATTTACATCACAGTTTTGTGTTGGAGGAGAGTTACGAACTGACCTAACTATTGAAGAAAGGGTGGCTGCTGTGGGGTATCTAGGTAGAGAAATTGAAAGTCGTATTCGTTTTAATGATAGTCATAAAGTTGACACTATTTCGTTTAGTTCGCGTGGTGGTGTTCGGGAACATACTGAATTGATGGTATTTCGTGCCAAAATGAAAACAGGTTTGAAGCGTCAGATGGCTGTGTCTTCGTCAAAAATAGATCAATGGTTGGAGGAAGACTATCAACAAAGTATTGCGGAGTTAAGTGTTGAAAAGCAAACAAGAGATGAAGAATTTGCGTCGTTTCGAAGAAAAAAGGCACTTAAAGAGGGTTTAAAGGGTGGTTTCAAGGGGTTGGTCTATGGTGCGGCGTTCCAAGAGGTGTTTGCGTTTATTAACCCACATGTGCAGGGTGCTACCGAGTCGTTGTTTGGTCATCCACAGACAGGAGAAAAATCTTTGACATCTGTTGCAGCGCTGGTGCGCTGGATCAAAGGTGAAGGAATGACAGAAGTGCTCACACCTACCCAGACGATCGATATCCCATTATCCGATAGCGGCCATTTGACTATCAATCATGCTGATGGAATACAGCTTGGCGCCCTGCCGTCTGGCGAGGCGGTTGTTACTCTACCAGATGGGTCAGCGATCCCCTTGTCCGTCGATAGTGCTGGCAACTTAGATGAAGCGACAAAGAATGCATTACGAGATGTCGGTGTTTTTACTACTAATGAATCACACAGTGTTCAGACGGTAGTTGATATAGTCACTCGTACAGAAACACACACGCAGACACCGCAGGAATTCATAGCTACATATCGGGGGAATGATTTGTATGAACGTACTGGGCGTCCTAGGTGGTTTGACAATGATACTGATGGTGCGTATGACTTTAATGAGCGTCGAGCATATTGGGGCGGTGCAGAGGTAGATGGGAGAAATACAGGTTTGACTGCTGATGGTGGTGTACAGTTTCGTATTGATATGCGTGAATATCAGGAGGCAGGTGGTGTACAGGTAGCTGGATCTCGTGTTGGTGAGATAGTTGGACAACCTGACCGTGCGATCAATGATAATCGTATGTTTTGGGAGATTACGCCGGTACGTGGTGGCGAAGTATTTCGTTTTCCGTTTGTTACACAACCAGATGGGACTGTTACCGCTGATATTCCAGCAGATCACCCTGTTCGTCAGCTTTGTTTTCATGAAGCGAATGGGAGAGTTCAATTTGATGGTGCGCTGATTGAAATAGTAGAACATCCAGATCCAACTGCTGTGCAAAATGGCGCTGAGCGAGTAATGATTTATGCATCTCTGGACGGTCCAGACCGTCTCAATGATGTGGTTACCACTGAGACAATTACTGAGACTACTGAGCGTACGGTTGCTGACAATTCAATTGATTTGTATACAGTCGATTCTGTCGATGTGGTGCCCATTATCCCTGTGCTTTCCAATGCTCGTAGAGAACTGGAAGCTGTAGAGAAGAAGACGTTGGGTGGAGGGTATGGATACGGTGGTAGCTATGGTTCTGGCGGATCATATGGATCTACCGGTGGTCGTAAGAAAGCAGGTGGATATGGCTATGGTGTTCCAGCATATGGAAGTAGTGGTGTCTCTACTGGAGCAAGTAAATCAGCACCATCATATGGTTCTTCATATGGGTATGGCGGTTCGTATGGATACGGTTCAGCTTCTCAATCTAAAGAGGCTGGATATGGTGCGGCTGCTACTACAGTCGATACCTCTAAAAAAATACCAAAAGTTGAGAAGGTAATAAAAATGGAGAAAAGACAAAGGAAAGAAATAAAACATATTCCACCAACCATCTCTAGTGAGATACAAACACGTGCAGAAGGTAAGTCTGTTGGTGATATATCGACACGCATTGCTGAAGTTCGAGAAACTATCTCTCTCTTGGAGCCACAAGCTAAGAAGAGTGGTAAAAAAGCATCAGAAGCGGAAGCACGCATATTGGAATTAGAAAAAGAATTGCGTCTATTGGAGGAGACTCAACAATTTTTGCGTGGGCAAGAACAGTTTAATGAACAAGTACGTGCGTTACGTACTGAGATAAGACAGCAAGAGGAGATATTCCAATCTACTACAATTAAAAAAGATAAGTCTGCTGCGGAGACACGTATCGCTCAATTAGAGGAGCAGCTCGTGGCTTTGGAGACCAAACGTCATAATGAATTACATGGATATACTCAGGAAGAAATTGTTGAGGAGGAGGTACCGGTAGGGGTAACAGAGGACATATTTGATAGTGATGAAGATGATGATATTCCTATTATTGTTGATACGTCTGAGTTAAATGGCGCAGGTGACGATGAGGACGATATACCAATTATTGTCGATACTTCAGAGATAGACAAAAAACCAGATACTACTGCGGCACCGCACAAAGAGACTCAACGTACAATTGAATTTACTACGGAAGAAGGTATAAAAGAGTTCGGTGCATACCAGAAACGCTGGGAATCTGGCAGGCATATACCAAAAGGTCAAGACCATGCCAAAAATGTAGAAACATTGTTGAGGCAAATGAATGAGCCAATGAAAGATACTGTGCGTGCTACGGTCGTGATTCCAGTTGCTGGACATCAGGAACAAAAGAACATTTATCATACACTTGAGTCGTTTGCAAAACAGAGTATTTCTCGTGACTCGTTTGAGATTGCTTTGTTTGTTAACCACCCCAAAAAAGATAAGGCAGGCAAGCCGATTGACGCCGATGAGACACTCGCTGAGATTGAGAGGTTCAAAAAAGTATACCCAGATATGCAGGTACAGGTGATGTATCAGGCGTTTGATGTGCGTCAGCCAATTGGGTATATCCGAAAAATTGCCAATGATGCAGTGCTTGAGCGTGCATACGCCCGCAAAGGTGTTAAAGAAGATATTATTCTCGTCAGTAACGATGCTGATAATAAAGGTGTGGATGCACAGTATCTCGAAAAGATGATCAAAAATTTTGATGAAAACTCAGACGTAGTGTTTGTTAATGGAAGATATGAGTATGACCCAGAAGAGATCAAAGATTATCCTGAGATTTTTGCTGGGTACAAACTGTATCAATATCTAGACGCAGTACAGAGAAAAGAAGTAGACGTGTGGCGATCGTGCGGTTTGACTGCAGCAGTACGTGGGAGCGCCTATAGTCGTGCTGATGGGTTTGACGGCAATGCGACTATGTGTGAGGATGTATGGCTCATGAGAGGAGTGGGTGAGACCAGTCAGGAACGTGTTGGTGGAAAGTGGCCAGTATTTCATGATAACAAAAGTGTTATTTATACTTCAGCGCGCCGTCCATTGCAGCAGTGGTTGGAGCATGGTAAGGCACCAGCCCAACAGTGGGATGCGGGCTTTGGTGCAGACGATAGTGCTCGTACCTACACGCCAGGTAAAGAACGTACCAAACCGTTTGATGTGATGAATACTAAAGACGTTAAAGAGTTCATCGCCAACCTAGAGCGTATTTGTGTTCAGACATTTGAAGGAGCCTATCATCTAGATTTCAATAATCCAGATCATCGTAAACAGATGGACATCGCTCTACGTGCTCTGGGTGTGTCATGGAAGTGGGAATCTACGGGCGATAAAAAGGGTAAGCTCACTATTACCAATGTAGATAGATTGCTCTACGAAACACAGCGCTTCCAACAACTGGCTATTTTGAGAAAACAAAATACTGTCTCGCCAAGTGAGGCGACAGCACAGACGTTGCGGACTACTGCAGCAGAACTAAAAAAGAAAGCAGAGCCGCTGCGAAAGCGGGCCAAGGTACAATCTAAAGCACGTCCCAAAAAAGCACCGTAAACAGATCAAAATGAAATAAAAACACCCTAAGGGATGATCCTAAGGGTGTTTTTATTATAGGTTTTGTAGGTGTGGATAACACCCTTGACAGAATGTGGGAAAAGTGATATAGTGTGCTGTTCTGAAAGTGAAGGTAGAAGAGGTCTCGTTCATTACACACCTAGGGAATTGGCAGAGATTCTGTCTCGTCCGAAGAGGGTTTTATCTCTAGAACTTCCTTCGGACGAGATTCTCTCGTACCAGTTCCGCACAACCACCCCGTCGTTGCTCGCGACGGGATTATGGAGGATCAAATGAGCGCACCAACTGGTGGTCACTCCTCGACGGGAAGCCACTCCTCCTCCGGGGGGAACATCGTCGGCCTGATCGCGCTCGCGCTCGCGGTCTTGGCATGTGTCCTGTCTATCAAGTCGTGCGCGAACGACAACGGCCAGGAGAGTGCCGTCGAATCTCTCACGGGCAGCGTCGAATCGCTCGCGGGCACCGTCGAACAGCAGGGGGCAGCCATCGGCCAGCTCCAGGCAGAATCCAACGACAACCACGCGGCGATCGAAGCGATCCGGAGCGATGTGGCTCGTATCGACGGGCGAGTGGACGGCGTCGAGCGCCGCACTCGCCGTCTCGAGGGTCGCGTTCGCGCCCTCGAGAGTCGGCCCATCACCGAGCCCGCGCCCACCACGCAGCCGCTGGACGGGGTATTCATTCCAGGTCCGGTCCGCGTCCAGCGTGGCCCGAGCTCTTAAGAGCAACGGCCCCAACGGTTCCCGACGCTAGTCATGTCGGGAAGGTGGTTTCGAAAATCGGCGATCTGACTAATCGCCTGGCGGCAAGAGCCAATCTTGCAACATGCAGTATCGGAGGATCTGCGTGACTGGCCAGCGTCTAACATGTGTGACGGTCTATCCATGACCAATACACGAGACAAGGCCGGAAGGGGAAAGTATGCCTAGCGCAGAAAAGTCCCCCTCCAATTTCGTTCATTTACGTCGTGTAAGTGGGCGATGAGGAGTAAAACAAAGAATATAGAACATATAGCAAAGAACAAAACTTTGGTATATGAGTTCATTACAAAAATAAAATAGAAAAAAGTAGGCGGTAAGAGAAAGAAGATCTCCTTTGTTCTATACGAGCGCATCGTATGTAGCAAAGGGGATCGATTCGTTTCTCAACCAGCGCCGCCCCGGCGCAAACACAGGAGTGCTATGAGCACCACCGATCCGCGCCTGTCTGGGGTTGGCGCCCTCAACCGTTCGAGCAGCCGGTCGCTGTTCACCATCGTTGCTGCGATGTTCCTTTCTCTTTCCTGCGCGACCGCTTTCGCGCAGGACACCGACGACGCCCCGGTGATGGTGGGCGAGCAGGGCATGTGGTGCTTCGGGTCGGCGATTCCCGCCTGCCTCGAACTCCTTCGGGGGGACGAGGGGCAGGCGATGGAAGCTGCTGTAGCGCCTGAACCCATCGCCGACGCGGTCGCCGAGCCGGTCGTCACCCCCGTCGAGGGGAGCGGAGAGACGGCGCCCGAGTCATCCGGCCCCCGGTTCGAATTGGGTGGGATCGCAATCGCGACCGCCCAGGGACCAACCGGCGGATTGGAGCTCGGCATTTCGGGGGATCGAAAGGTCTCCCCGTTCGCCCGACTCCATGTCGCCCCCGGCGTATTCCCCGGAGTTTTCGTCGGTGGCAGCACTGGCGTTGACTTTTCCCTTGGGGAGAGCTGGCGGCTCTCCTTGGGAGTCACTCTGACCGGCGACGGGTTGGGTGATGGGGAAGTATCGGCGGTTCAGACCGGCGCTCTCGTCGGAGTAGAGTGGTCTCCGGGCCACTTCTACCTTCGCGGGAATGTTGGGCCGGTCCAGCGATGGGTGACAAACGGAGAGGCTGATGCTGATCCAGAGTCGTCCGTCACGGGCACCGGGGTCGTCAGCGTGGGCTGGCGGTTCTGATCGAACAACAACACGGGGGGCGCCCACGAGCCCCACACTCGCAGCACTTGGAGGACGCTGCGGGGCCCGACACAACCTGTCGGGCACCAATCAGACACTGTAAACATAGTTTGCAGGGTGTGATAGGTAGAAAAAGGCGGTGGATAAGCGAGTTGACAAAATAGCCAAAAAGTGCTATACTGCAAAGTTCGAAAATATGGTTTTGTCTCTTGGTTTCTGTATCTGTTGAGATAAGGAAACCAAGGGGTAATACCCCGGTTCGTTACAATATAGATAAAACGGGGAATGGCGAATAATCAAGAAGGCTCCTTTGTGCTGTAGTACTGCGTAGTACAACACAAAGGGGTTCTTCTCGGTCAATCGACCACAAATCAACCAAGTGCTCCCGCCCCGGGGAGCCCATCATGCCTTAGGAGGGCAGATGTCGGACGTCAAGGGTGGCTCCCTTCGCCAAACGGTCTTCTCCCGATGCTTGACCAGCATCTGCTTCTTCTTCGTGGCTACGACGTTCGTGGCGTGTGCGTGGGACGAGTTCGAGGGTCCGCAGGGTCCCGCCGGACAGAACGGCGAGGATGGTGCGCAGGGTGAGCCCGGCGCCACGGGTCCGCAGGGTCCCGCCGGACAGAACGGCGAGGATGGTGCGCAGGGTGAGCCCGGCGCCACGGGTCCGCAGGGTCCCGCTGGACAGAACGGCGAGGATGGGGCTGACGGGGCTGACTACCCCGACTGCCATCTCGCGGGCAATGCCTGCGAAAGCGGGTATCTCTGCGACAGCCGCGGTCGCTGTGTCCCGCCCCTGCCCGATGAGGGTTCGGGGGAAGAAGGTTCCGGAGAAACGGATCTGTGCCCCGAGAGCGATGAGCTCGAGGAGCCGGTGACGTACTACGGCGATATCGACCGCGACGGGCGTGGCGAGCCCGATGTGGAGATCGCGGTATGCGAGACGGAGGCGCCGGCGGGTTACACCGCCAGTGCAACGGGCGACAATTGCCCGCTTACTCCCAACGCCGACCAGGTCGACACCGACGCCGACGGACTCGGCGACGCTTGCGACACCGTCGTCACGCCCCCACCGACCACCTCAACCATCACCGTTCAGGTACTGTGCTCGGCCTTGTGCCAGGCGCATATCTACTACGGGGTAGAGGATCAGATGGGGTTGTCTCCTTTCACGTTCGAGGTCCCTCGGGACCAGGCCTGCGAGAGTGGGATCGAAGTGAAGGGGCGCGTACCATCCGGCAATTGGTCGTGGTACGGTGATGCTGGTGCACCGACGATGAGCACGGTTTCCGTGTATATCGAAGGTGTTCGGAGGTCAGGGGTACTTCGTGTTCGTCCTTGGACGAACTCGGAGGGTAACCTCTACTTCTCGCCCGCGTTGCTCGGCTGTCCGTAGCCGGCTCGTCACCGGCAACCCGTTCGAGCCGGGCAATGGTATCGATATGGCGGTGACACCCGCCCCGCTCGTTCACTCGAGCTGCAACGAACTTATTCTCCCACCGAGTTATGTCGAGGAGTTGGCATCAGTAATGATGCGTCAGATTTCGCCTGTCATAGGAGGGCGGCGGAGTCGGGGTTGTGTCAAAAGCAACCCCATTCCGATTATGTTCATAATCACTAATGTGATTGTGAAAAGATGAGGAAGTTGTTGAATGCAGAATGAGGAATGAATAATTCAGAATGAAAACCGCCTTTGATTGGGCGGTTTTTCGTTGCTTTTTTGGCTGGGTTGTGGTATAGTTTTTTTATCATCTTTTACTCTTATTCATATGCCAAAAGGATTCAAAAAACGCACCAAAAAAGAGCTTGATGCTCCCGTTACGTTGGGTGTGCTTATGGACACCTTTGCAGAGTTTAATGAGAGTGTGATTGTGCCACAGTTCGTATCATTAAGAACTGAGCTGAAAGGTGATATGAACTCACTAAGAACTGAGCTGAAAGGTGATATAGCTCGATTGGAGAGCAAGATGGATGATGGTTTTTACAATCTTCGTCGTGATGTTCGTGTGCTTGAGGAAAAGATTGATGCGCTCCGTCGTGATGTGGATGCACTGATGAAGCGAGTCGATGAAGAGGGGAGTGCGTATGGTAGGGATATTGTAGCATTGCAAAAACGTACCACGATGCTTGAGCATGAACTTATACAGATGAAGCAAAAATTAGCAGTGGTGTAAATGCCCTGCAAAATGTTGTTTTTTCAAAGATCATTTGATCATCCGATCATATGATTTTTTATTTGTAAAAAGAACGGAGATAGACTATACTATGAGCAGTTTTTATGAGTACACAGAGATCGAAATCAATCCACGTCGTCCACGTGATCCCCACACTCAATATCGGTGGAGCGGAGCGATTTTTGGTATCGCTGGTTGGTTCTACTGATGCTTCCATTCGTCATACTGTGGTGACACTCTGGGATAGTGCACCACTCGCAGACGAGCTGCCAAGTACTGTATCGTATAGGTGTGTACATATTAATCGTATATCACGGATCAAACGCGTGCAGACATTGGCTGTGTTGTTTGTAGAGCTTGGTGCTGATGTGGTGCATACTCATCTCTTTAGTGCTGATCTCTGGGGACGGCTCGCAGCTCGACGCGCTAATGTTCCAGTGGTGACGACAGAACACAATATTAATGTCAGTGAACCACTCGTCTGGAAATGGATCAAGCGATGTATGCATAATATGAGTCGTGTGTACACTGCACCATCGCGTGCGATTCAGATGTATCTGGAGCAGGCGTACCATGTTCCATCTGATCGGATTGTTGTGATTCCACATGGGATTGCACTTAGCTCATTTTTGGCATTACCAGAACCGTCGTTTGTGTCACCATGTCGTATTGGTTTGATCGGACGATTGGTAGAGCAAAAGGGGCACAAAGTACTTATTGATGCGCTAACACAGCTCTCTGATGTGCCACTGCAAGTAATGTGTGTGGGTAGTGGCGAGCGTAAAGATGCGCTGCAAACATATGCAAAAGAAAAAGGTGTATCAGAACGTATCGTGTGGCGCGAGGCAGTGCAGGATGTATCTGGTGTATATGCGCAGTGTGATATTGTCGTGATTCCGTCTTTGTGGGAGGGATTTGGTCTGGTGGCGCTTGAGGCTATGGCGAGTGGACGATATGTGATTGTCTCCAATGTAGATGGACTCTCTGAGATTGTTGCAGATAGTCAGACTGGTGCGTTGTTTCCAGTCGGTGACAGTGCTGCGCTGGCAGGGTGTATTCGTGCTGCAGTTCAGAATGTAGGGGAATCTCAACGTAGAGCCGAGCGTGCTCGTAAGTGGGTGTCCGTACATGGTGATGTGGCGACAATGGGAAAAAAATACACAGAGCTTTATCACTCAGTAGTATCAAAATAATATGTCTCTTGTATCTGATCAAGCACAACATGTACAGTCGCAAAGCTTTTTTTCGTGGCGTTGGTTTTTTGTGCTGTCCGTTATGGCTGCGGTCGCGACTGTGCTGTTTGGTCCTATTTGTATTGTTGTGTTGGTGGTATTGTTTTTGGGATATAGTATTTATGTCAAACCAGAAATCGGACTCTATATTATGGTAGCTCTCTCACCAATGATTGGTTTGACAGTGACACCTGATTCTGTATTTTCTTGGTTGGGTTTTTTGCACACACCGTGGTCATGGTATGCACCGCTTGTAGATGTTTGGACATTGTTTTTTTTACTTGTTTTTTTTATTCGTACGTGTGTTGATTTGCTACAGACAAAAGAAAAGAGAATTATACTGCCGGGTGTATGGTGGTATCTTGCCTTTTTAATTTCTGCGTATGTGTCTTTACTTCATCTTCCGCATGAATTATTTTCTGATGGGGTCAAGTATCTTATTCGATTTCCATTGTTTGTGTATGTTGGCTATATTGTTGTTGGTATAAATACGATTACAAGAAAAAGTATACTTTTGCATGCATTACGTGTGTTCTTCTTTGTTGGATTGTTTGCTGCTATCTTAGGGGTTAGTTCACTTTTGGTCAATGCGTATCATGTCATGGGGCTGACACGAGCGGTGCCGATATCATTATTTGGTGTTAATTTTTTTAATTTTTCCAATGATATTCGATTTGGTCATATTTTATTGGCTGAGTTTTTGACTCTTGTGTTGCCTGTTGGTATCTACTTGATGTATACAGCACAAGCTGTACAAAGTCGTCGTTGGTATGCGTTGGGTAGTTTTTTTGTGTTTTTGGTGTGTATTCTTACATTCTCTCGAGCGGGTTGGTTGACACTCGGATTTCAAGTATTTTTAGGTGCGCTTGTGTTGCGTAGACAGATACCTTGGCAACAGGTATATCGATGGGTGCCTGTAGGACTATTGTGTTTATCTGTCCCTATATGGTATATGTCTTTGTTTTTGCAAAGTAGTATTGTTTCATCTTCCAATAGTGCACGACTTGCATTGACTGAAATTGGTTGGCACTTCTTTTTAGATCGCCCATTGTTTGGGCAGGGGGTTGGTATGTATACAGTACTTCTGAAAGATGTCTTTTATTTTACATCACAGTTTGGCGATCCAATTGATGCGCATAGTATTTTTACCAAGATTAGTGCTGAGCAGGGTATGTTTGGATTGGTCACGTTTGGTCTATTTGTGTTGTGGGTGTTACATGTTATTTTTAGACGTCTTATTGATGAGTCATTTTCAGATGAGGCACGTATGGCAGCGATTGTATCTTTGTTTTTAGTTATGACACCGTTATTTTTTCAATTATTTAATACGCAGTATTATTCCGCGCGTATGTGGGTGCCATTTTTATTTGCGATGGGGTTGAGTATCGTTCATAAAACAGATAAACGTTTATCGAGTATATCAATTTCTTTTGTTGAAAAAAAATCGGCTGTAGATATCAATTTTTAATATATATGAAAAAGAAAGTGGTTGTACATATTATTCCTCGATTTTGTTTTGGTGGGGCCGAACGATTGTTGGTGTTGTATGCGCAGATGTATGATACTGCGGTGTATGATATGCATGTGGTGAGTTGTGTAGAGGATGGTGAACTCAGAGCTTCGTTTGATGGTCTTCCTGTCTCTCTCTTTGTCGGATCTCGATTACAACATGGCGGGAGGTGGGGCGCGTGGCGTGCTGTACGGCGCTATTTGGATCGTGTGCAACCAGACATTGTACACACACATTTACTCAGTAGTGATCTGATTGGGTTTGTCTACAAATATATATATCGTCGTCGTGTACAATGGGTGAGTACACAGCACAATGTCGAGGATACGCGGCCGTGGGTATATCGGTTTCTTTGGCGTATGATTCTGCCTGCTGCGGATGCGGTGATTGCGGTTGCACCACGAGTGTATGAGTTTGCTCGCGACACATTTGGTGTATCAGACAAACGTCTCCATGTGGTAAATAACGGTATCTTGGTGCAAAAGTGGAAACCACTTCTCTCACAGCCGGTTTGCCGACAAAAGGTATTGCAGATTGCTTCTATCGGAAGACTCGAGATACAGAAAGGTCATGTGTATGCACTTCGCGCATTGGCTCAATTGTCAAAAGATATTTCGTGGCACTATCATGTCTATGGTGATGGTATGTTGCGTGAAGAATTACAACAGTTGGCTCATGAATTATATATTGATGATCGTATTACCTGGCATGGTGTGGTGAATACACTTGAACAGGATCTTGGGTCTGTTGATATTGTCTTTCAGCCATCATTGTTTGAAGGGTTGAGTTTGGTGATTTTGGAATCTATGGCAGCGGGACGCTGTGTCGTGACGACACCGGCTGGGGGAGAGGGTGTGATCACACATGGGGTGGATGGATATATTGTGCCATCCATGGATGTAGAGATGATGAGTGCGCAGCTCACAACACTGGCACTGGATCGTCAGCAGATCATTCGTACTGCCGCTGCAGCAGGTGTGCTCGCACAACGTGAATTTGATGTGTCAAAAAATATGCACGGTATAGAAACAGTCTATCAGCAATTGCTTTCGTGATATGGTGTTGAGACACGCACAGACATCTTTGTTTTGGTTCATTGCCGCTGTGGTCAGTATGGCGATGTGTCTATCTGTGTCGTTTACCTTTCTCTCTACATCAGCAGAGGAGTTTCCAAAAACGGCAAACTATTTTCTCAAATGGTCTATGACGGCTGCTGAGATGGAAGAGCTCTCCAAGTGGGATGTGCTGGTGCTCGATATGGAGCAGCAGATTCAAAATCCGCAGTATCTCAAAGAGTTGCGAAAACGAAATCCAGATATTATTTTGCTTGCATACATCACCCCTCAGGAAATTCGTACCGATGCGGTCGGTGGATATAGTCAGATGCGTGATCGTCTCGCGCGAGGTATCTCGGCACAATGGTATCTGGTGGATGACAAAAAAACGTCATACAGCTTTTGGCCTGGTACTGTCATGCTCAATGTGACCAATCATGCTCCGCTTATTGGTGGGCAGCGATTCAATGAATATCTCTCCACGTTTGTTGCTGATGAGATTATCGATACTGGACTATGGGACGGTGTGTTTTATGATAATGCGTGGAGTGATGCGACGTGGTTTACTGGAAACAAAGTTGACTACAATCGTGACGGAAAAGCAGATACAGATATTGATAAAAAATGGTATGCGGGAATGAATAGTCTCTATGAAATGACGAGAGAAAAAACACCAAAAGGGACAATTATTGTTGGTAATGGTCACACAAAAGGATACACTGAATCACTCAACGGCAAGATGATTGAAAATTTTCAGATACATGGGTGGAATGACATCATGAAAGTGTATGCGCAAAATCAGGCTGCAGAGCACAAGCCGCGTGTCAACATCGTCAATGGAAATACGGGAAATAAAAATACTCCTACGGCGTATCGAAGTATGCGGTATGGATTGGCGAGTACGTTGTTGGTTGGCGACGATGGATATTATTCGTTTGACTATGGTGCCCAAGACCATGGACAAACGTGGTGGTATGATGAGTATGATGTGGATCTGGGCGAGCCAGTCGGCTCTGCTACGTCACCCACAGGACAGACATCATTTGCAACAGGTGTGTGGCAGCGTGAATTTGCGCAGGGGATAGCAGTGGTCAATAGTGGTAAGTCATCCAGCAAAGTAACGCTACCGGGTGAGTATGAAAAAATTCGAGGAACGCAGGATAAAACCGTCAATGACGGTGCAATTGTCTCATCCGTGACTGTACCTGCTCAGGACGGGCTGCTGCTCATGAAAACAATTCAGCGTTTGGACAACATCATCTATACCAATGGTGACTTTGCACGGTTTTTCAAACACAGTGGTGATCGTGTTCGCAACGGTTTCTTTCTCTATGACAGTATTGCACCAGGTGGTGCGCAGGTGGGGCGTATAGACATCGATGGTGATGACAAACTCGATAGTGTCGTCGTGACAAAAAATCGCATCACGGTTCGTAGAAACAATGGAAAATTACTCGCACGTTTTCGTCCATACGGCGTCTCATTTTCATCTGGGATACGGATTGCATTTGGAGACATTGATGGGGATAATAAAAAAGAGATGATTGTCGCACCAGGTGCAAAAAATCTTCCGGTCAGAATATATGATTACACTGGTTCAAAAGTGGGTGAGGACTGGTATCCGTTTGGCAAGTCGTATGCGGATGGATACTCTGTCGCTCTGTCGCAACAGTCAGACGACGCGCGTGTTGCCATCGGCAGTAGTAAAGGATCTGTCTCCGTCTTTGACCCACAGACACGTAAACAGGTAGGTACATCGTGGAAAGCGTTTGGCGGCAATAGTGTGCCATATGTGGCCATGGGAAACATTGATACCTCTGCCGAAGAGGAGATTGTCGTAGGCGCTGGCAAAGGTGGTGGCGCCAATGTCAAGGTATTTTCTGTGAGCGGAAAGGTGCAATCAGAGTTTGTGGCCTATACCACGATTGTCTCGCCTGGACTACCCGTGCAGCTCGCTGATGTGGACAGTAATGGGGTGCTTGATATTGTGACGCTGAGTAGTGGGTTTTGATGAAAAATAAAAGATATTGAGATTGAGATTAAGATCGTGGCATAATTAAAAGAGACGCTGTGATGCGCCTCTTTTTAATCTCAATCTTAATTTTGTTTTTTTACATTGCCGCACTAGTCATAGACATTGGTGCTGGCTTTCTGGTCTGCAGATCATCATACAACTCAGACGTCTGTTTCCCAATACGTTTCCAGTCAAACTGCTTTTTTACTTGTTTTTTGTACATTTCACCAAGTGTTTGTTTTTCACTCTCTGTTTTGCTCAGTATTTCAGACATACGCTCTACAATGGTCGTTGTGTCATTGGTAGAGCAGTAGTAGGCTGGATCAGTGATCAGTTCACAGTGTTCTGGAATATCTGAGACGAGAATCGGCAGTCCATAGCTCATCGCTTCAAGCACGGTGATCGGCATACCCTCGAGTTTGGACATGTGGACATAGAGCCCGGCATGTGTGTAGAGTTCTGCCAGAGCAGTGCCGTACTGTGCACCAGTAAAGATGATATCAGCACGTCCGTTTGCGAGTGAGTGGAGATATGATGCGTACGAATCAGTGTAGTGTCCACTTCCCACCACAACCAGTTTCATCTTTGATGATATACTGTTGTTTGTTTTTGCTTTGATGAATGCAGCGATAGCATGGTGGATCGCCTTGTTTGAGATCAATCGTGAGACAACAAGGATATACTGTTTTGGTACTAGGTCAAATGTATCTAGTGTTGCTGTGGTTGTCTGTGCAGCATATGCTGGTACACCGTTTGGGATATACTCAGCTTCTTTGCTATACGTATCACGAATGTATTGACGGATGGTTTTACTGACTGCGATGGTCTTGTGTGGAAAGGTACATGCTGCCCACTCACCAACCCACAGAGCAATCTTTGCAAAGTACCCCCATTTTTCTTGCTTGCGATCGATCGAGTGAAATGTCGATACTACCATGATGTGTGGGGTAAAGATACGAGGAATCCATGAGAGGAGGGAGGGGCCTACTGCGTGGAAATGGATTACATCTACACCGCTGTACATGGCGTGCAAAAGGGCGGTAAAGGTGTGTGTGATAGCATCCAAATGCTTGGTTTTGATACCTGCTGTGTGTTTGAGTTCAATCCCATCAATCATGCCATCCTGCTGTCCAGTGAACCAGGTGCGTCCATAGATGCGTACCTCATGTCCCAAAGACACCAAAGCACGGCTGAGCTCCTCTACGTGGCGCTCAACACCACCCTGTTGTACAGGGATGCCTTTTTGTCCAAGCATGGCGATTTTCATATGGGACGAGGTTAGCTGAATAAAACAGATAAGTATAGCACAAAAAAGACCTCCTGTCAAGGGGTCTCTGGTTTCATCTGTGGATTGTTTTTTTAGCTTATTTTAGTCAAAAAGCTATCAGTATCCTCAGCATCCTTAGTCACTTTAGCACCCTTAGATTACGGCTTTGCTACCATCCTACTGGAGAATAGTACCAAGGCTGTCTCGGACGCGTGTGTTTCATGACACGCGCCCGAGGAGGAGCCCTCTTCACATCAGGAGCTGCGGTTCGCTCCTGTTCGTTGTCTTACCTCCCCAACCGCGGGGAGGGGGCGATTACTCGACTGACGGCCAATCGAGCACCGGCCCGTCGCAGGTGCGACCTCCGCCCGGCCATGTGGTGTTGCTGTCTGCGACGAAGCAGCAGCTACCCGTCATGGGGTACGTGCTCGGCGAACCGGGCGCGCCACCGGTGCAGGCGGGAGCGCCGACCATGCCGAGGGTAAGCTCGGTAAAGGTCGTGGGCAATTCGGTCGGCCAGACGGGCGGCTCCACGCGGGGGTCGCATGCGGTCACCGACGACCAGCACCAGTAGGTGTCGGTGTCGGGCGCGGCACAGATCGGATTCTCGGCGCAGTCGGCGGAGTCGGCGCAGTCGGCGAGTTCATCGCCGTCGTTGTCGAAACCGTCGTCGCACACCTCGTCGGGCATCGGGCAGGAGGGGGTGCCGAGGCAGTCCTCATCCCAGCAGTCGCCCCAGCCGTCGAAGTCGTTGTCGACCTCGTCGTTGCACGTGACTTCCGTCTCCGGAAGGTCACATGCGCCGCCGTGCTGCGCATCGTACTCGCGGACGCAGATCGCGTCCCACGAGGTGGCGCAGCAGTAGCTGTCGCCGAGTTCGATGCAGACCTCGAGCATTCCTACCGAGTCCGAGCACCCAGCGCCGGTCGTGTTGAGCTCGCAGCAGCTGGTTGTGGCCGTACAGAACGACGCATTGTCCGCACACTCCGGATCGGCGCAGTCGAGGAGGCCATCCTCGTCGTTGTCGATGCCGTCGTAGCAGATCTCAACGCCGAAGTATACGCAGCTGCACTGACCGAAGTCGCTCTCGAGGATGGGTTCGGAGCAGGAGCGGTACACTCCGTCGCCCCACCCGTTGCACATGTCGACGGGGCAGTCGGTGGCGAGGGTGCAGCACGTCGAGGTGCTGGTATCCGCGACACAGGTGCCGGTTCCGTTGCAGTAGCTGCCGACGTTGCATTCCTCGTCGAACTCGCCGCAGGACGTTTCCGCCGGGAGGGGCTCAGCACCCCAACCGACTTCCGGATCGCACGAACGCTCGAAGCACTCGCTGGCCGGGGGTCCGGGATCGGGGGTGGTCAGAGCTCCGACGCATTCGCCGTCGAAGCAGAAATCACCCGCGGTGCACGCGTTGCCGTCGTTGCACCCGATGCCCATGCAATCGAGGTCGGCGCAGTCGGCATCGCCGTCTGCGTCGTCGTCGGTCCCGTTGTTGCAGTTCTCGGTACCGTCGCTTGCGAGGTCACCCACGCAGGCGAGGTCGACGAGACCCACACAACCCATGAAGCTGTCGCCCGACGCCGGGTCCTCCAGCTCCTGGCACGTGCCGTCGGCGACCATACAGGCCGCGATCGGCGCGTCGGTTGCGTTGACGGCCGCGATCGTGCACTGGCTCGAGCTGTTACACCCGATACCCAGCGCCTGCTGGATCGTGTTGTTGTCGCCACCTCCGGGCGAACCGTCGGTGGCGCTGTCCGGCGCCTCGGAGTTCTCGTCGCCGCTCATGCAGGCGGGGAGGGTGAGGAAGACGATTGCCGCGAAGAAAGTCGCGGCGAGCTCGATCGTTCGGTGGGTGATCAGCCCTTTCCAGGAATTGCGCGTCATGAGTTGTAACTCCGTTTGTGACGCGTTGTTGAACCGAGACAGTAGACGACACTATGTCGCCACCATCTCACCGCTGGCTTTTGGCCATTGGATTTTGTGAAGAGAGCACCCTTGCAATCAGGTGCGCTCCATCAGGTGTAGTGGCAATTGATATTGTCAAAACACACGATAGAACGACCCAGGTTGAAGGGACAGCTGAATATATCATATAGAACAGGTCTTGTCAATAGCACTTCTTGTGAATAAAAATACTACCCAAATGGGTAGTATTAGGAGTATTTTTTGTTATCTACTGCACAATTATACCTTTGTCTGCACCGATCTCATCTTTTGGAATCGAGATGTCCAATGCCGGGGCAGTTTTTTGTATGTGCACTTGTGTAAAGGCATCTGTTGCACGTATGTCGATATTTTCAAGAAGTTTTGGAGAGGTATTTCGTTGTCCTTCAGATGGTGTCAATGCAAGTTCTATATAGATACCAGCTGTGTCCCTCGCCTCGAGTCGGGACAGGTTCCAGGTGACCTTCTTGGATGATGGGGTATATACTGGCGCGTCACCGTGACTGACACTGGTGCGTCCTGTGTAGGAAACGTGGTCAGGGAGTGTGGCTGAGAAACGTACATCATCAAGCCCGTTGGTACTATTGTTAATAGCAATGAGCGCCCAGTATTTGGTCTCTTCACCAACCACTGGTGGTAGTGGTCCACGGCCGAGTTGATCGCCCTCTTCTGTGTAGTAGCGACTCTCAGCGCTGAGCGTGACGAGGGTGCTGATAGGGATCGGTGTAACAGGCACAGCAGTGCGGATAGTCGCGTTGTCTGTCCCAGCGATTGTTGCTATGACAAATGGGTCAGGGGAGAGTGAGATGTTGGTCCCAGAGTCAACACGCAGTGGTGCGTCGATACGCAGTGTCATAGATCGCTCTGTGTTTGGTTCTAGTGTCTCAAATGGTGCTGGTACTGTGTATGTACCATTTTTGATAGTACCGCCATTTTCACTCGTGAGTCTGATGAGACTCATACTCGTATTGGCAAGCGGTATTTCAATGCGAATATTGTGTAGTGTTGTTTTTCCAGTGTTTTTGGTAGTAATGGTTAATTCTCTTTCTTCGCCTGGATTTATTGGGTTTGTGGTGTTCCATGCTGAAGAAACAGAGAGTGATGGTTTGGTGATTGAGATAGCTGTTTGCGCACTTCGTTGAGCGACACGTCGGTTATTTGGGTCTATGAGCAGTGGTGTAAGTATGATAGATGATACGGATTCTTTTTCTATTACCATGGTACCAGTAAGTATCGTAGTTGTTTTTGGTGCGAGGTTTTCTATAATCCATTCATCTCCAACAACAGTGATATCTGATGATATTGTGGGAACAAACCGAACGCCATCCTGTGCGAGAGGTACTATTACTTTGGTGGCAGTGTGGTGGTCGTCATTTGTGATTTCAAGTGTAAATGCAGATGGAGCACCGAGCACTACTGATGCTGCGGTGGTGAGTTTGCTATTGACTACTGAGCCGCGGAGGTTTTGGATAATGGTTCGTATTTTTTGCTCTGGTAGTTGACTGTTTTCTTGGCGGTAGCGAATAACAGCGCTGACATGATGTTCTACATCAACCGATTCAAACAAAAATCCTTCGATGGTCACTGATTGCGTTTCATTTGGTTCAAGAATACCAAGTGATGTATCAATAGATCCGTGTTCGACAATGAATCCATGTGGCATTTCAAATGACAAAAGAGAGTCATGAAGTGCTGTCTGTGCATTGTTGGTTATCGTTGCTGTGTAGGCCACGTGTTCACCACTGCGGATAATTCCTGTTTCATTGTGTGCCTCTGTGGTAAGTCGCAGATCCACAAATCGTGCTACGGTTGGATCATAGGTAAACCAGATGTATGCACTCAGTGCAAGGATAATAGAGGCAAATACCAGACTTAAATCAAAGAAAAAAAGTTTTTTTGCATGGACGAAATTGAGATGGTATTTTTGTTTGTAGTACATCTCACCCGCATGGATAGGGGACAGTAACAATGCCAAGGTGAAGTGGTGGGGAGCTGAGATGGCCTTACGTGGCTTTAGGTTTTCTGAGACGTATTTCATAATTCGGAAGGACACAAATTAAAAGGATACAAGTACACAATACCAATATACGAATGCATGCGAATTTAACGAATATGGTGTTTGAGATTGTGTCTTTTTATCTTAATTATACGGTGTGGTTTCAAATATGTTTGTCTAAAATTAACCAGAATAGCTAGGGGTATATTTATACATTGAAGGTATCGTTGTGTTTGGAGATAGTCTTCTTTGGTGAGAATCGTTTTTGCTTTTAGTTCTATCAAAATGTATTCATTATTTTCATTTTTTACAATAAAGTCCACAATATTTCCTGTGCGCCCAAGTGGATATTCTCGTACGTATTGTATGCGTTCTTGCTTCAGTACTGTTTCGAGAAAATTACCATATTGTTTTTCACGGCAGTATCGATCCAATGTATTATGTGTTGTAAAGAGAAGACCAGCAATGCGATATGAAAAATTCCTATGAATGAGATCCTCTCCTTTTGTATACATAGCACATTCGTTAAATTCGCATGCATTCGTATATTGGTATTGCCTGTATTATAGTATATGCACCCAATTCAGTCAAAACAAAAACCCCGCACAGATATGCGAGATTTTATAGAGTTTCAGTGGTTGGAGTATCCTCTGGTTTTGTGAATTTCTTTTTGATGAGCTTGGCGCTTGGGGAGTAGAGAGTGTTACGTATTTTCCATTTCTCTACATACTGTCCAATCCCTTGTTTTTCGGTCTTATTTTTGACTGTTGTTTTGACTTGGGACCAGCGGACAAGTGCTTCAAAGTTGAGTTTGTATCTACCGCCTACTACTACATAGGTGAGTTCTTTGTCTTTGATGGCACGACGAATAGTCTGTGTACTGACACCAAACAACTTCGCTGCCTCAGAAATGGAGACACGTATGATTTCTTTCTGTACCTCTGTATCAGACATATGTTTGTATAGGGAAACGTTGACAATTGTACCATATTTTTGAGGTTTTGTCAAGAGAGATGATTTGTGAAAGAGGAAGAATGGGAATATTTTTTGTATACGTTTGTTTATACAAATTTACAATATAAACTATAAAATAGAAGCATGTTGAGATGGAAAAAATGGTAAATAGCCTAGTATGTTCATATTTTTGTATACGCTTGTGTAGACAAAATATATCAAAGGGCACAAATTAAAAATTCCAAGGATACAAAAAAACTAAAAATCACAATTTTATTAATATATTTGAAATTATACTTTGATGATTGATTATATTGTTTGTACCTTGTATCTTTTAATTTGTGCCCTTTTCTCGAATTGCTCTATTTGATTTTCTAGACTGTATGTGGTACACTTATTCCCGTTATGTAGGACGTGGGTTGTTACTGAATGTAGCGCTTTTTTTATTCTACCAAACACTCTATGCTGAAGCTCAAGGAAAAGCGACTGCTCTACTTGATCAAAGTACACAAAGACGCAGATGCTTTTGCGTCTCTTTATGATACTTATGTTGGGCGGGTGTATCGATTTGTCTATTTCAAGGTATCCAATCAGCAAGACGCTGAGGATATTACCGCAGATCTATTTTTGAAAGCATGGAAGTATCTCACATCAGATGACACCAAAGAGGTGGGGAGCTTTAGCGGGCTGATCTATGATATGGCACGCAATGCGACGGTGGATTGGTATCGCAAAAATGCTCAGTCCCATATTTGTGCATTGGACGATATTATGCATATGAGTGACGGGAGTGATGTGGCTCAGACTACGGCTGATCGGTTTGACAGCGCAGCACTCTTGAAGTGTATAAAAAGTATGAAACATGAGTATCAAGAGGTGTTGATTCTCAAGTATGTCGAAGAGCTGTCTTTGTCTGAAATAGCCACGCTTCTTGGGAGAAGTCAGGTATCGGTGCGGGTGACACTGCATCGGGCGACAAAGAAGTTGAAGGAGATTGCTGGAAAGGATACAAATTAAAAATTCCAAGGATACAAGATGGTGTATGGGGGGACTGTAACAAAATCCCAATTTCTGCGTCTACTACAGTATAGACATTAAAATCTGTGTTATCGTCAAATCAGTGGTTTATGTCAAAAGAGCTCAAAGCACAACTAAAATCTCTCAAACATACACATAGTTCGTTTACCCCACGGGCTACTTTTGTTTCTCAAACACGCACCTCTTTGATGCGCTCTATTGCAGTAGAACAGGCAGCTCATACGCCGTCATCTTCGTTTCTCAAGACACAGTCATTTTTTCATATTTTTGTCCCTCAGACACTCCAAGTAGCACTACGTCCTGTTATGACACTGGCTTTGGTTGTCGGTGTGTCTATGGCTGGATTTAGTCTGAGTGCATCTGCGAGTAATACGAGTTTGCCAGGAGATCTGCTCTATGGAGTCAAACGCGCGACAGAAAAAACTGAAGCGGTGATCATCTCAGCAGTGGGTACCAAGGCAGATAAAACAGAAATGCTTGCCAAGCACGCAAAGGAACGTGCCAATGAAACAAAAGAATTAATTGTACAAAACAAGACAGAACTAGTCGCGGAGTCAGTTGCCTCTCTCAAAGAAGCTGTTGCAGAGGTGAGCCAACACGCCAATGATGTGGTAGAAAATGATACCAGTGCGATGGCTGTGACAATTGCTCAGGTGGCTGATGTACAACAAGAAATTGCGACGACACTCAGTGAGGCGATTGATAGTGTGGCTCTCTCTGACAATGCTACATTTGTGATGGCGCAGGTGACCGATGCAGTACAGACAGTCGTCAATGAGAGTGTTTCTGTCGCACAGGCAATTGTAGAAAAACAAAAGAGTGGTGAACTTAGTGGGGTGGATGTAGAGAGTGTGAATGAGGGTGTCAAAAACACATTGGATACTGCTGTGACGAGTATCGCACAGACGACACAGAGTATCGAAGCGGTGATTACACAGCAAACAGCTCTTGTGGAGGTAGCTCCAGTAGTAGGTGTGTCTACTGAGATTGTCGGTACTCCTGTATCGACAGGAGAAGTCTCTACTAGTAGTACAGCTCCAGTAACTAAAGCGACTACCACACCTACTGCAATGGTACCAAATACATTATTTTCTTCATCAACACTTCCTATTATCACTGAAGTAAAGCAGACCACTGAAGCTGCGGTACAACAGACACAGGTACTCGTTGAAGAGGGGAGACTGCTCGAAGCGATAGAAAAGACAAAGACAGTAACAGAGTCGATTAATCAGGTGATGCAGGATGTAGCAATACAGAGTGCGGTGATTAGTGAGGCTGGGTCGGTTAAAAATTAACGATCAAATGATCGGATGATCGAGAGAATTAGTTGGTCGTATGATCATGTATTATTTACAATAAGTGTTCTGTCTGGCGGTAAAACGGTGTATGTTCACGTTCTGTGTTACATCGCCCTTCGTCCGCCATACAGAAACAATCGGGCCCATGCAGGTATGTGTGTTTACACACAAATCAGCGTGGTTTAACAACAAGTGCAGTGATTCCCTAGCAAGGGCGCTGTCACCAGAGGTGTAATGGCCCTTTGGTCGTGTTTTGACAAAAATTAAAGGTCGATCTTACTGAACAAGTAAGAGTCAAAAACATTTATATGCTACGAGTATATTGTCGGACGCTCTGCCTTTATTGTAGAGTCGCGCTGTACAAGTACTCATTTATATCTAAAATATTTATGACAAACGTATTGAAAAAAGCGTTTACATGGTCAGTCGTGGCTGTGACAATCCTTTGGAGTGTGGGCTTTGCTGCTTTCGCACCAATGATTGCTCAGGCTGCTGAATGTCCAGAGCTCGAAGCTGGTGATCTTTGGAAGACCGCTAGTAAACCAGCTGTGTACATGCAAAATGAGGACGGCGAAGCACTTGCTTTCCCAAATGAGAAAACTTTTCTCTCATGGGGATTCAGTTTTGCTGATGTCGTAACTCTCTCAAACTCATGCGCTGAAGATATCGAACTCGCAGGATTTGTTCCATACGCTCCTGGTACACTTGTGTATCGTGAGGGCTTTGGTACAGTTTACGTAGTTGGTATGGACGGTGCAGTTACTCCATTTGCTGATTACACTGCACTTAATGCAGTATTTGGTGCAAATGCAGTATCAAAAGCACGCTCAGTAGGTGATTCACACTGGTTGGCAGCATATGACAACACAGGTGACGAGCTCGACGGAGAAATGCTTCCAGATGGCATCTTTGTAAAAACAAGTGCTTCATCTAAAGTATACTTCGTGCTCGATGGTATGCTCTACAATGTAGAGGGTACTGTTCCTGCTCCATGGACAGTAGTTACTGTTTCTGCTGATCTTCTTGATTCAGTTGAAATGGCTGACGAGTCTATGACTCCATCAGAAGTTGCAGGTTCTGCACTTGATGAAGTATTGATGGGCAGTGGTTCAACATCAGGTAGTGGAACTGGAACTGGAAGTGAAACTCCAGCAACAGGATCTCTCTCTGTTTCTTTGAGTGGATCTACACCTGATAGTAGTAATGTCGTTATCAATGCTGATAATGTTACATTCTCAAAATTTGTATTGGCAAACGGTAGTAGTAGTGATGTAAAAGTAAACTCTGTTCGCATCGTTCGCAAAGGACTTGGTGCTACAGGTAACATTACATCAGTTACTCTCTACGATGGTAGTACAAAACTCGGTGAATCACGCACATCATGGACATCTGATGATTACATGACATACAGTATCTCTGGTGGCTGGACAATCCCAGCAAAATCATCAAAGACATTGACTGTTGTGGCAAAACTTGGTACTGCCGGTACATACAATGCACTTGGTCTCTCTCAAGTTACTACAGCTAGTGGTGCTACTGTAAGTGGTTTACCAGTATATGGTAACGAAATGCAGGGTGTGAACGTGTCTGTAGGTACTGTGACTGTTACAGGTCGTGGTGCAAGTTCAGTAACACGTGAAATCGGTGCAACTGACTCAGTTGTATCTGAATTTCGTCTTGCTTTGAATAGTGTTGAGGATGCAAAACTCCACAGTATTACTCTCAAAAACGAAGGAACTGCATCAGACAATGATGCAACAAACTTCTACCTCAAAAAAGGATCAACTGTTATTGCAGGACCTGCAATGATGAAAAATGATGAAGTGGCATTTGTACTCGATGAGGCATATGCTATGGAAAAAAGTAAGAGTTACGACTTCAAAGTAGTTGCTGATATCGTCGATGGTGATGCACGCACACTTGAATTTGTACTTAATGCTTCTTCTGATCTTGCAGTTGTTGGTAATACATACAACACTAACTTGTCTGTTACTCGTACTTATTTTGATGGTACAGGTGATAGTGGTACTACTGCTGTTACTATCGATGGTGCTGAGCTCAACCTCGCATTCACAAGTACTGCAAAAGAAAGTACTGATGACACAGATGATGTTGAACTTGGTCGTTTGACTCTCTCAGCAGGTGGTACAGATGTAGAAATCTCAACTCTTGTCTTTGCTGTTGATGAAGTAGATGGTAACTCATCTGCTACAGACAACAAAGATATCGACGAGCTCGAACTCGTTGATGTTGCAGACGGTACTGCATACGCTGGTGTTATGACAAACGGAGGAGATACAAATGCTAGTGATGAAACTTGGACTTACGATGATAACATTTATCTCGAAGCAGGAGTTTCACGCACATTTATCATCCGTGGTGATCTTCCAGATGGAATCGGTGATGGCGACCAATATCGCTTGACTGCAACTATCAACACTACAAATGTCGACGCTGAAACAAAACCAGCAGGCGACACAGTAGACAACTTCTCAGTAAGTAGTTACACTGGTCAATTCTTGACCATCCGTACTCCATACCTCAAAGTTCGCTCTATTGCAGCAAATGATAGTAGTGCTGTAGCAGCTTCTACTGGTGTAGACATCTACACAGGTAGTCTCGAAGCAGTTGCAGGAGAAATCACTGTTGAAGATCTTACTTTTGTTGGTGCTAACACATCTACAAGTAACACTTCTACAGTTACTGCAAACTTTGATGAGGATAACTGGACAGACCTTTACTTCTATGTAAAACAGGGAAGTAGTTGGGTTGAAATTGATCATCTCCAAAATGGTGATCTCGGTGACGGCACATTTACATTCGATGGATTCAGTGAGTTTGTAGTAAAACCTGGCTCAGCAAATAGAGTTGAGTTCAAGGTTGCTGGTACTCTTGAATCAACATTGACTGGAAACACAACTGTTCACCTCCAATTGCAGTCTGGTACTGTAAAAGATGGTGAAGGTGATGATGCAAGTCTCAAGAACTCAGCAGGAAATGCTGTAAGTGCTGTTGGTTACCCAGTAGAACGTGCTGGTACACTCACTTTGACAGACACTGGTATCTTGTACGTATCTATGCGTAACAATGACGCAGGATACAACAAAGATCGCTTTGTTCTCGCTGGTGAAGGTGCTTTCGTTGGTAAACTTCGCTTGAAAGTTGATTACGAAGCAATTCGTATCGAGGATCTCGTGTTGACAAACGCAACTGCAAATGATGAGGATAGTGCAGCTACTGTCTGTTTGTATAAAGCAGCAGTCGTAAGTGAAGCAAACCTCGTTGCATGTAGTACTCTTGATGAGAGTCAGAAGGTAACTTTTGACAACATCAATGTGACATTGCCACAAGGCAACAACGATTGGTATGTACATGTTACAACCAACGCTATGAATGATGGCAGTGGTACAGCTGATTCTGCTGATGCATTTAGTTTCCGCATCGCTGCATCAAGTACTGCTGATCAAATCGTAGCATACGGTGATAGTTCAGGTGATGAATTGTCATTTGGTAACAACAACGGTACAGCCGCAGGTGGTGAAATCGTCTTTGATGCTGACCTCGATGGTAGTTTTGACGAAGCAGGTGATACAACAACTGCTTACACAAAAACATTCACTGTCGCTGGTTCAAAGATTACAGACATCTCACTCGTTTCAAGTTACGGTGGACAAACAGTTGACACTGTGTTGACTGGTGGTTCAAATGTCTTGGCAATTTTGAAGATTACAACTGCAGGCAACAGTAATACTGATGATGCAGGTACAAATCTTCGTCTTGCTTTGACTAAGTTTGATTTCGATGTCACTAAGTTTGCAAGTACAACTATTAACAGTGCTACAATTCAGCGCATTAATGGTGTATCAACAACTGCAGCTACATTGACAATGGATCAATCTGCTTCAACAAACGAAAGTACATCTGATACTGCCGGTGGTTGGGCACTCTCAACTGTGACTGGTTCTGCTTATCTTGGCGATGATGCTCTTATCGACGCTGGTGACACTGCATACTTTGTAGTGAAAGCTAACGTTACATTGGGCACAGGACAAGACTGGGTACAGGTTGGTCTCAGTAACATCGATTCAGGAGTTTCAGGTACTGCAAATGTACAATGGAATGATGGATACGATCTTAACGACGCATCTTTCTACAGTCTCTTGATTGATAAAACAAGTTTGGACGGTACAAAAGCACTTGAAGCTATCTAATATTGATAGAATCAGTACTAATATAGTACATGTTCAGATAACCCCGCCCTTTACGGGCGGGGTTGTTTTTTTTACTTGGTGTGGTATAGTATGAGAGTATTTTTTCTCCTATGTCCTATTCTCAACGATCAGTGTTGTATCATATAGCATTTTTTATCACAGTTGGTACGTTTTTGACGCCATTATTGGTAGATCTCAATAGCTATATTTTCCCTTTTATTGTACTTAAGGTATTCGTATTTCGGTCATTGGTGGTATTGTTGGCAGGTATATACGCATTGCTGTGGTACAAAGATCGTGAGCGTTTTCGACCGTATATGACTCCGCTCCACTGGGCAATGTTGGCTTTTTGGTTGGTGTATGTGGTGACTAGCCTCCATGCGGTGGATGTTCGTCGTGCATTTTGGGACAACCACGAGCGTATGTTGGGACTTGTGACGGTGAGCCATGTTGTTTTGTATGCCTTTCTTGTTTCTTGGATATTTCGTACCAAAAAAGAAATTATAGATCTCTGGAAATATTTTTTGGTGGCTGGGTCTTTTGTTATGTTTGTTGGGGCACTGCAGATGTATGGAGGTGAACCGGTATTGATGAGTCATGGGGGGCGAGTGTATGGAACACTTGGGAATCCAATTTATTTTAGTGCGTACGGGTTATTTTTATTTTTTTCTGGTGTGTTGTGTGCGTATTGGCATAAACAGCATATACTGTGGCGTAATATCTGTATCATAGCCAGTTTACTTGGCTTTTTGGGGGTGTTTTGGGGTGGAACACGTGGTACGTTGTTAGGTTTGATGGGTGGCGTTGTGATCTCTGCTTTGCTGTATGGAGTGTATAATCCGATAAAAGAGCGTCGTAAGTATGCGTGGAGTGTGTTAGGTGTTGGTCTGGTAGTATTAGTGTCGTTGTTTGTATGGCGTCAGACACAATTTGTGCAATCAATCCCGGCTGTTGGGCGTTTAGTGAATACATCTTTATCATTTGACACGTCTGATACACGATTAATGGCTTGGAAAGTTGGATTGGAGGCGTGGCAAGAGAAACCATTTCTTGGGTGGGGTCCAAATGGTTTTTTCTTTGCGTTTAATCAGTACTTTAATCCACGTTTTTTGATGTATGGATATGGAGAGACGTGGTTTGATAATGCGCATAATGTTTTGGTAAATACGTTGACTACACAGGGTATCTTTGGGTTCATTGTCTATATTGGTTTATTTGGGACTGTTGTGTGGTCGCTTTGGTTTGTATATCAGAAAAACAAAGATGACTTATTAGTTGTTTCTCTTTTTACAGGTTTTTTGATTGGTCATTTTGTAAATAATTTATTTGTCTTTGAGAGTCCGACGTCATATTTATATTTCTTTTTCTTTTTAAGTTGTGTTGCAGTGTGGTTTCGTCAGTATAGTTCTGTGGAAAAAATAATGACGTCTCAACCATATCGCACAGTACCTATTCCATTTGTCGTTATTGGTTCTCTTGTTGTGTTTATTTGTATATGGGTGGTGAACATAAATCCTGCCCGTGCTAATAGAGAAACATTACATGTTATGGCTCTTCTAAACAGCGGTAGAGCGTCTGAGGCAATTGAATTGTATGAGAGTGTCGTGCAGCATATCCCTACTCCACACAAAGATGATGTGCGTAGTGACATATCAAGAACTATCGCTGCGAGCATTAATGATAGTCGATTAAATGCTGCTATGTCGAGTGATGTAAAAAAGAAATTGACAGATATTGCATATCAGCAAATTAGTTTAAATATACGTGAGTATCCATACGACATACGACATCATTTGTCCTTTGTGCAAATGACACAATCTGTCATGTTGAATTATTCACAACCTGCACCACTGTTACAAAATGCTTTGAAACATATTGACGACGCATTGGCTTTGTCACCAACCAGACAGCAGTTATTTTTTTCAAAAGGTTCGTTGTTGGCTCAGCTTGGTGATATAGCACAGGCAGTACAGTGGTATAAGAAAGGGGTTGATGTAGATAATACTATCCAAGAGAGTTGGAAGCAGTATTTGAGATTTTTACAGATAACAAAACAGCAAGATTTGTATGAGCAGGTTATAGAAGAAGTCCGTAATATTCCTGGTGTATTTACTCCCTCTGATATCGAATCCTACACCTCTTTCTCTTTCTAGTTTTTTATGACAAAGGATCTTCCTGTTGTGTCAGTGATCATGTCGGTTCATAATGATAAAAAAACAGTGGATGAGGCTATTGAAAGCATTTTGTCTCAAACGTATGGTCAGTTTGAATTTTTGATTATGGACGATGGTTCATCTGATGGTTCGTTTGAAATAATACGGGCGTACAGTCTGACAGATTCACGTATTCGAATTTTTTGTCATGAGCGTGGGATTGGACTGACAAAATCGCTAAACGAATTACTCGTGCATTCTGTAGGAAAGTATGTCGCTCGTATAGATGCTGATGATATATCACACCGTAGTCGACTGGAGGTACAGGTGCGATATATGGAGTCACACAGTCATGTTGCTTTGTGTGGTGCGCAGGGGTGGTATATGAATGAAGCGGGCATGGAGGTCGGTGTAAAAAATGTTCCCCTAGATACTGCTGTGATACAGAAAAAACTACTATGGAATAACCAATTTATTCATAGTAGTTGGTTGTTTCGTCGAGATATAATTATTGAGAATGGTGGGTACAATCCTTTGTTTTTGAAGAGTCAGGACTATGAACTCATCTTGCGAATTGCACAAAAATATACTGTAGTTAATTTAGCAGATCGTTTGGTGTGGTGGCGGGTGAGATCAAATTCAATATCTTGGCAAAATCGCCAACAAGAGTGGTATGCACTCAAGGCTCGTTGGTATGCTGTGACAGCATACGGGTATTCATTTTGGTACGGTATGTATTGCATTGTTATCCGATTTCTTTGGATGTGCATACCAGTATATATAAAACGCAAACGATATGCTCGTTAGTATTGTGATACCAACTATTGGTCGATTTGATTCACTTGCACGTTTGCTTGAGTCTTTTGTGTCGCAAATCCGTTCAGCGGATGAGATTGTTATTATTGACCAGTCTGTAGATGGTTGGAAAGAAAGAGAAGCGTGGCAAAAAAAACTTCCAATTGTGTATGTTCATACTGATGTACGTTCACTGCCAAAGGCAAGAAATATTGGTGTAGCAAAAAGCAGGGGAGATATTGTTGGTTTTTTGGATGATGATATCGTGCTTTCTCCTACGTATATACAACAATTGCATTCTTTTTTTGAAACACATCCAGAGGCACTCGGAGTTCAGGGAGTAATTGAAAATTTTATTGACGGACATGCACAAAAAGTTGGTAGTACTTTTTTGTATAGTGTCTATGCACGTGTGAGTCGTTTTTTTTGCCTTAATACAGCAGGAAAAGAGAATAAAATATTTCTCTCTGGTCGCAATTGTTATGCGGTAAATCCTACCTATGTGCTAGCTTCGCAGTGGTTGAGTGGAATTGGAAATTATCGTCGATCTGTATTTGAAACGCATTCGTTTGATGAATTTTTGGTTGGATATGCGTTAGGGGAAGACAAGATGTTTAGCTATGGTATTTATCGTCAACAGCGTCAAAGTTTATTTACAGATCCGTCTGTAAAGTGTTCACATTACCATGCATCTGGTGGAAGACCAGAGCAGCGAGAGTGGACACGTATGAAAGTGTACTATACCTTTTATTTTTGGTATACCTATTTTGCACACATGCCAGTGGCTCATCTCGTATTTTGGTGGGCAAATATGTGGGATGTGGTACTCTCTGGAATTGCGGTCTTGTTGGGTCGTCAATCGTATCGTGTATGGTTTTGGCAAGTTGTGTATTACATACAAATTTTGGTTCAAGGAAAACAAGTAATCAATAGGTATATATGCAGATAACTCTTTTTTTTACCTATGGCGTGGGGCTTTCTACCTGGCAACAGCGGGGGTTATTTTCTCGTGAGGTGGGGTATTATCGCACATTTACAAAACACAGTGTGGATAGGGTAATTTTTGTTACATATGATCCTTCTGATAGTGTCTATGTGGATGAGCTAAAAAAAGACAATATTACAGTTTGTGTTCGTCCTGTGTGGATACCTCAAATATTCTATTCATTTGTCAGTCCTATAGTTCATTGGCGTGTAATGAGGCATACAACCGTGTTTAAAACAAATCAGATGTCTGGATCATGGAGTGGTGTGATTGCAAAAGTATTATTTAGAAAACCGCTCGTAGTACGGACAGGGTATTCTTGGAGTGAGACAAAGCGAAAACAAAATAAACTTTTTTCTTTATTTGCTGCTCGTTGTATTGAGTGGGTGTCTTCGTTGTTTGCAAATCATATTATTGTCTCTACAATTTCTCAACAGAAATTTATTCCAAAACCATTTAGGAATAGTATAGTGGTAATACCAAATTTCATTGATACACAATTATTTTCACCATCGATATCGGTAGAAAAAAAATCTTCATCCAGTAAGTGTACTATAGTAGGTGTTGGACGTTTAGCATCAGAAAAAAATTGGTTTTTTTTATTTGACGTTCTTTCTAATTTGAAGATGGATGTAGCTCTGATTATTGTTGGTGATGGAGAAATGAGAATGGAATTGGAACAAGAAGCAAAACGTCTAGGTTTGTCTGTGCAATTTGTTGGTATAGTGCCAAATCAGGAATTACCAGTGTGGTTTGCGCGTGCAGATATGTTTGTGTTGCCAAGTAAGTTTGAGGGGAATCCAAAGGCATTACTGGAAGCTATGTCGTGTGCTGTGCCGGTGGTGGCAGGTGCTGTACCTGGTGTGATTGATATTATTCAACATGGCGTAACTGGTTTTCTAGTACATTTAGATGTTAAGCAGTTTGCTAATATGATACAGTATGTATATGAACATAAAAATATGGCAAATGTTGTTGGCGGTAATGCACGACAGTGGGTAGCGGATCATCAGTCTTTGGAGAATGTATTTAAAAAAGAATTTCTATTATATAATAATTATATATCTCATGTATGAAAAAATATATTGTGCAGTATCTCATTCATTTTGTTTGTTTTGTTCATAATTGGTGTTATAAGTTTCTCACTAAATTGGCTATTGCTGAAAATAATGGATTACACCCAAAACATCGTATATTAAATTATCATAAATTTTTTGTCGATAATGTATTACCTACAGATCGTGTAGTTGATATTGGTTCTGGTAATGGTGCAAATGCGTATGATGTGGCTAGTAAAGCTGTCGAGGTAGTTGGTATTGATATGAGTGAAAAAAATGTAGAAAAATCAAAAAAGAAATATATATTACCTAATCTCACATACATTGTTGGTGATGCGACGGTATATCAGTTTGGTCGTCGTTTTGACAAAATTATATTGTCTAATGTATTGGAACATATTGAACATCGAATTCCATTTTTGCGTTCATTGCACAATATCTCTGATGTTATTTTGTTGCGTGTCCCTATGATTGATCGTGACTGGGTGGTTGTGTATAAAAAGGAACATGGTATTGACTATCGTCTGGATCCAACTCACTTTATTGAGTTTACTAATGAGAGCTTGAGAAAAGAATTGACTGAGGCGGGGTGGATCGTAGAATCACATTCTGTCCAATTTGGAGAGTGGTGGGGTGTACTCAAAAGTGCATAATTTGACATGTTTTGACCCTTTTTGATACTATATATGTATATTTTTATAGTATGAAAGCAATTCAACCTCATATCGTGTATACCGCTGAAGAGACGCAGCAATTACTTAAGATCAGCGCAAGTACGTTTAAACGTCTGGTAAAAAAAGGTTTACTCCGTGCTAATAAAGTTGGTGGACAGTATCGTATTTTGGGTCATGAAATATTGCGAGCTGTTTCACCGGATGTGGATAAGGGTGCAACTGATGTATATCAAAAAATTAAAACAAAAACAAAAAAAGTTATTCAGAATTGGTAATTTGTTATGAAACGAGCTCTCATTACTGGCATTACGGGGCAGGACGGATCATATCTGGCTGAGTTTTTATTAGAAAAAGGATATGAGGTGCATGGTATTATTCGCCGTTCTAGTTCTTTTAATACAGAACGTATTGAACATATTTATCAAGATCCACATGAAAAAAACGTGCGTCTTCGTTTGCATTATGGTGATTTGACTGATGGAAGTAATCTGTGTCGTATTTTGCAAAAAGTTCAGCCAGATGAAATTTATAACTTGGGTGCACAGAGTCATGTGCGTGTGAGTTTTGATATGCCTGAGTATACTGCTGATGCTGATGGTTTAGGAACGCTACGGCTACTCGATGCTATTCGTGAAGAAGGTGTGAAGGTGAAGTTCTATCAGGCAGGGTCTTCAGAAATGTTTGGTTCGACCAATCCACCGCAAAATGAAGGTAGTGTCTTTCATCCACGAAGTCCCTATGCGTGTGCCAAAGTATTTGCACACCACACGTGTGTGAACTATCGCGAAGCGTACGGTATGTTCGTTTGTAATGGTATTTTGTTTAACCATGAATCTCCTCGTCGAGGTGGTACGTTTGTGACAAAAAAAGTGACTCGTGGTTTGGTAGATGTAAAATTAGGAAAGCAAGAAACATTGTTTCTTGGTAATCTTGATGCGAGACGTGATTGGGGATACGCCAAAGAATATGTGGAGGCTATGTGGCTGATGTTGCAGCAAGACACACCTGATGATTATGTTATTGCAACAGGAGAGTCGCATGGTGTGCGAGAATTGGTAGAACATGCTGCCACCTTGGTTGGGTTTGATATAGAATGGAGTGGAAGCGGTATGGAGGAAAAGGGGATCGACCGAAATACAGGAAACACTATTGTCGCGATTGATCCGCGTTATTACCGTCCTTCGGAGGTTGATGCATTGTGTGGGGATGCGAGTAAAGCAAAAAAGATGTTAGGTTGGGAACCGAAAGTGACGTTTAAAGAACTTGTTGAGATTATGGTCAGAGCGGAGTTTGATCAGTCAAAATAAAATACAATAGTATGGAGCTTCATGCTAAAATTTATGTTGCAGGACATTGCGGTTTAGTTGGTTCTGCGATTGTCCGTGCACTTCAGCAACATGGGTACAATAATATTGTTGTAAAAACTCATGCTGAGTTAGATTTGCTTTCACAGAATGCTGTTGGGGAATTTTTTGCTACTGAAAAACCTGAGTATGTTTTTTTGGCTGCTGCCAAAGTAGGTGGCATTTTGGCCAATAATACCTACCCAGCAGAGTTTATCTATCAAAATATTCAAATTCAAAATAACGTTATTCACCAGTCGTATGTGCATGGTGTTAAAAAGTTACTTTTTCTGGGATCATCTTGTATTTATCCAAAGCTGTGTCCGCAGCCAATGAAGGAAGAATATTTACTTTCTGGACCACTGGAGTCAACCAATGAGCCTTATGCGATTGCAAAGATCGCTGGGATAAAAATGTGCCAGAGCTATAACCGACAGTACGGCACTAATTTCATCGCAGTCATGCCGACTAATTTGTATGGCATTGGGGATAATTTTGATTTACAGAATTCTCACGTACTTCCAACGCTGATTCGTAAATTTCATGAGGCCAAAGTGCAAGGGGATAAAACAGTAACTATGTGGGGCACGGGAACACCTAGACGAGAGTTTCTCTATGTGGATGATATGGCTGAGGGGTGTCTCTTTTTGATGGATCAGTTTAATCCAACAAAAGAACAAAATGAACGTGGAGATGTGTTTGTCAATTTGGGTACAGGACATGATATTACTATTCGCGAACTTGGTGAATTAGTAAAAAAAGTTGTTGGATTTCAGGGAGATATTGTTTGGGACACTACGAAACCAGACGGGACACCTCAAAAATTACAGGATATGACCAAGGTGCATGAGTTGGGGTGGAAACATACTGTGGCGCTCAGAGAGGGAATTGAAAAAACGTACTCCTGGTATCAATCATTAGAGCAGGCAAAAAAATAACTTTTGATTATATGCGTTTTGTTATCAATACAAATTATGAATCCGCAGGCACTAAGGTGTGTGTTGATGATTTGATACCAAGATTGGTCGCTGCGGGTCATATTGTTAAACGTAACGATTGGTCACACTATGACCAGTATGATGTGGCTCTTTTTATGGCTCCAGATTCAGCAGTAGACATCGCCAAGGCGAGTAATCCAAAGATTCTGACTGGCATTATGGATCCTAAACTAACACTCAAACGTCAACGTGAAGAAGCGGTGCGGGCTGATTTTGTCTTGGTGAGTTCTTTGGAACAACGCGATATTTTCTATCGATATAACAAACAGGTGGTGATTTACTACATGTTTCCACATGTACCAGCACAGAATAAAGTGCACACATCCAAAAAAAGCGAGGAACGTATTCGTATTGGTTACCATGGTAATAAGTTGCACCTACATTGTATGCAGCCCGTGTCTGCTGCCCTAGACGAGCTATCAGACAAATACCTAATTGAATTTGCACCAATTTATAATGTTAAAAACTTGGGAAAGTGGACACTTAACCGTCCAAAACGGTGTCCTGTTGTGGATGTACAGTGGCAAGCAGGATCGTTTTATAATGATGTTCATGCCTGTGACGTGGGCATTATACCGAGTCTTATCCCAATACCACGTACAGCCCAGGTTTTTACCCGTTCATTCTTAAGTTATGTTTGGAATCGTATTGGGTATTTTCGTCATGATTATATTCTGCGATTTAAATACTCGACTAATCCGGGTCGTTTGTACGTTTTTAGTCAACTTGGAGTGCCGGTGGTTGCAGATTTTGTTCCATCACATGTACAATTTATCGTTGATGGTGTCTCTGGAAGATTGGTGTATTCAAAAGAGAGTTGGTATCAGGCATTAGAAGAACTTATTTTGGATGCACAAAAACGTCAACGTATGAGTGATGCACTGCGAATGTTTGTTGATTCAACCTATTCACCAGATATTAATTTTAATCATCTCATGGAGTTTATCCAAGAGAGACAAAAGAGTTTATTTGTATGAACATTATTGCAATAGGGGCACACCTTGATGATATCGAGTTAGCTTGTGGTGGTACACTGGCGCGTGCGGTAAAAAATGGACATAAGGTAAAAATGCTTGTACTTACCAAATCTGCGTATACTAATTTTGATGGTACTGTGCTTCGTACAGAGGAAGAGGCAATTTTAGAGGGAAAAAATGCTGCGCTTGCTTTAGGTGTGACTGACTTGCAGGTTATGAATTTTCCAAATAAAAACGTACCTTATGATGGTTCTATCGTTGAAGCAATTGATCGTGTGCTTAATAAATTTAATCCAGATATTATCTTTACTCACTGGATGTTCGATACACATCAAGATCATCGTAATGTGTCGTTGGCTACTATATCTGCAGCACGTAATTTCTCTAACATATTTTTCTATGAACCGTTTCCACCTTCTGGACGTTCATATATGCCGTTTAAGCCGCAATCCTACATAGATATAAGCCATACATTGGACGATAAAATACGTTCTTTGAAAGCGCATGAGAGTCAATATAAGAAATATGGTGAACACTGGATTGAGGCTACTATTGGGCGCGCTCGTTTACGAGGTTTTGAGCATGGGTATCTCTATGCTGAGACTTTTGAAGTCTTGCGTAATAGTTTGGATATATGAAGGTAACGATCCATCAACCAGAACATCTTGTGTGGCTGGGTTTCTTGGATAAAATAGCCCAAGCTGATCTGTATATTATTCTTGATTCAGTTCAGTTTAGTAAAAATAATTTTCAAAATAGAAATAAAATACGTACGGCTAAGGGGTGGACATGGGTAACTGTTCCTGTGGAGCAGCATCCACTTGTGACACCTATCAATAATATTAAGATCGCACAGCATCTTTTGTGGCAAAAAAAATATTTAGGTGGTATCGCTGAGGTGTATCGTAGGACAAAGTATTTTGATGATGTATTTCCTGCATTGTCTCAGATTGTCTCTGCTCCACATAAGACAGTTGTTGAATTGAATATGGAGTTGCTAAAGTTTTTATTTTTAATGTTTGATATTCGTACACCCTATGTTTTTTCATCAGACATGACGGCTAGTAAGAGTGGTGTGGCGAGTTCCGAGCTTATTTTGTCTCTTTGTAAAGAAGTAGATGCAACAATGTATTTGTCTGGATCGGGTGGTAGAAGTTATTTGGATAATGTGGCATTTGAAAAAGCTGGCATAGGTCTATCTTTTCAATGTTTTCAGCATCCTATATATACACAGGCATTTGAGCCATTTGTAGTGGGTATGTCGAGTATTGATTTATTATTTAACTATGGTAAAGAAGGTGCTCAACAAATTCTTTTTCATAATTTTTAATCTCTATGTTTGGACAAGCCATGCAACGCATTATTGAACGATTGGAGTACAGTAATATACCGTTATCTACCTATAATGCGGTTGATATTTTTGCTCGCGAAGGAGATTGGCAGACGGTTGCGTATGCACAACATGTTGGCTCACTTGAGGCATGGGAGGTAGACCCATCATTTATCAATGCGCTACAAGCAAATTTACCACGCGCACATGTTCGTTGTGTGGATTCATACGAAGAAATGAAAAAAGCAGAACATGCTCATAGATATCAGTTTGTTGTTATTGATAATCCACAAAATTGTTTTGGGGTAAATCGTGAACATTGTGAACATTTCGACGTATTTCCAGAAATATTTAATATGTTTGCTGATCACGGGTATTGTATTTTTAATCTCAATCGACAACCGTTTGGGTTTGAAAAATTTCCAGATTGGCAACAGAGACGTAAGGAATTTTATGGACGAGAAGATGTTTCATATATCCCATTGCCTTTTTTTGAAGAATTTTACATTAAATTTTTTACAAACCATGGTTTTAAAATACTCTCTTGTCGATTAGAATCACGAGGTGATTACGATCATAATGATTATTTACACTATATCTGTCTAGAGTGGTCTCGTTAAATATGTCTGTTTTTACTGTCGTCAAACAACGTATTGGACGTCCTTCGATTATATATAATTATAGTCGGGATTTGCAAAAAAAAGCACATGGTAAGGTCTTGTTGTATTACAAGACAGATCCATTTGGGCTGAGTGGTCGTATGCATGGGTACAAACACGTAAATAATGCTGAAGTGGTTATGATGGTGCGTGCACTCAATACACTTGGATTTGCAGTTGATATCATCGATCGTACTGCGACGCCAGACCAGCTTGTCTTTCGTGATGAGTATACTCTTTTTATAGGTATTGGTGCAGGGGATTCTGGAAAATATTTTGCCCGTATAGCCGCACAAGTACCACGTGCAAAAAAAGTGTTTTACGCTCTTGGTCCGGAGCCAATGTTGAGTAATAATCTTATTCTCAAGCGGTATGATTATTTTTATGAACGTCATCCTGCATATAAAGACAAAGTACAACTACGCCGCATGATTACTGCCGTTGATATTGATGCTGCAATGAGTTTGGCGGATATAATTTTGTGTTGTGGTGGAGATGATTTTGCGGCGGATACATACAAAAAATTTAATAAACCAATATATTCAATTTATCCGTCAAGTGATCCGTTCGCTGATATTCCACCAGTGGTAGACAAAAAAGATCCGCTTCATTTCCTCTATTTTGGGGGTAACGGTAATATTGTCAAAGGTCTGGATATTGTCTGTGATGTTTTCAGTCAATTACCGGAAAAGTTTCATCTTACTATCTGTGCACCAAAAAGTGAGAAAGATTTTAATGAGGTGTTTACTAGAGAATGGGGTAATTGCAAAAATATTAGTTTTATGGGTTTTGTCCGAATTGGAAGTCCTGTTCATACGAATCTCATTAAAAGTGCGAGCTATGTCATTTTTCCTTCGTGTTCAGAAGCATGTGCTACATCAGTGAGTGCGTGTTTGCGTGGTGGACTTATTCCGATTGTGACGCGTGAGACTGGTATTGGTATTGCTTGTGAAATTGGGGTAGAATTACAGTCAGATCGTGTAGAATATATACGTGACGTGGTTCAGTCAAAAGAGCAATATACGAAACATGATATTTTAAAACAAGGTATATCCGTATACGAAAAATCTTTCATATTTACTCAGGAATATTTTTATCATCAGTTTTTATCCTTTTGTTTACATATTCTTAACTAGATTTTTATGCTTTCTCATCTCAAATCAGTTACTATCAAAAATGGTATCTTAAAATCTGCAGATAGTTACACAAAGAAAATAGCTTCTATATATCATAAACAGGGTATTATAGTGTTGTGTTCCACTATCTTGTGTTCATGTGTGCGTTGGACAAAACGTTTTTTTCGTGAATATATCCCAATGAAGTTGTATGCGCTGCGGGCGGATGCGAACGGTTTGGTGCGATGGCCAGTACAAGATCATATTATGATGTTAAATGTAACTGATACAGGTATTTCTCGTGAATTGCTGTTGTACGGTGTACATGAAGCGAATAGTACTCGGGTTGTACAAGAAATCATACGCCCGGGTATGCATGTGTTGGAGGCTGGTGCCAATGTCGGTTATTATGCGTGCATGCAGGCAAAATTGGTTGGCCCGACTGGGCATGTGTATGCGGTAGAACCATCGCCAGCCAATGTGAGTATGCTACAAAGGAATATTTTGGAAAATGGATTTACTAATATGACAGTTCTTCAGTCTGCATTTGGTGCAGAAGATGGTGAACAGCCATTTTATGTTGATCGTCGTTCAAATTTGTCTAGCTTTGTACGTCGTGATGATCTTGGGGAATATGAATGTATACCAATGAAAATTCAGAGTATCGACACGTATGTGGCTGATAAAAAAGTAGATATGATTCGTATGGATGTAGAAGGGTATGAACGTGAGATATTATTAGGCGCAAAAGAAACACTTACTACTCGTCCACCATTATATTTTTTTATCGAGGTGCATTCTGAGCTACTTGCCAAAAGAAATAGTTCAACCAAAGAAGTGTGTTCATATTTACAGCAGTATGGATATGATATTCATATTGGATTTTTCCGAGGTCGTGGTGATGTGGTCGTAAAAAGTATGAGTGAGCTATTTCAACATCCGCAGTGTGAGGTTGGATATTGGGAAATATTTTTTATTCATAAAAATAAATAGAGGAAGTGTGGTGTATGGTGGGTAATTTCTTACAATTTGTCCATAGATTGTATGTGAGGTATTCTACTACAGCTATGCTTCTTGCAATTCCACAGGTTGTTGCTGTTGTGGTTGGTTTTTCTACATTACCTATCATTTTGAAGCATTTGTCTCACGAAGATTATGGTGCGTTGCAATTTGTTTTAGCTGTTCAAGCGTGGATTGTGGTATTTTCTGGATCCAATGTAACGACTGGTGCAAAAAAGAGTATTGTGGATGGAAAAGACGGTACACTGTGGTATGCATGCTGTATGCGCATGAAACTATTATTTCCATTTGCGTGTTTACTAGGTGTTGGTGCGCTAGTGTTCGAAATAACCGATTATTTTTTTGTTGGGAATTTGGCTAAATTATCTTTTTTTGTCAGTATTTTTTTGATAGGCGCGTATGTTCCTAGTGTGACGTATCAGGAATATTTTATTGCTAAAAATAAGTTTAAAGATTTGGCCGTATGGCGGATTATTTCTTTGTTAATTATTGGAGGAACTTCAGCGTTTACTGCATGGTATTTTCACAACATTTTTTTCTTTTTTGGACTACAGTTATTGGTAACCGCTATCGTAGGGTGGAGTGGTATGATTTGGGTTGGTGTACGTGAAAAAGTTTTTTCTTCGTATAAACGAGGTGAGGTGGATACTGGGTGCTATACATATGGTGTAAAAATGATTCCGTCTCAGATTATTCAGACCACGGCGAGTTCTCTTTCTTCGTTTGTGGTCGGTCCTTTTTTTGGTTTTGTTCAGTTAGCCGTTTTTTCTGTTGCGTCAAAAATAGAAGTATTGTGCAGAAATTTTCTCACCTCGTCATTATATACTATTTTTTATTCAGATTTTGCGCAGAGGAATCCTGCTGATGTAAAAAAAATACTCTATCGTTATGGATTGCATACATTCTTAATTTCTTTTTTATTAGGATTTTGTATGTGGTTGTTTGGGTCGATGTATATCTACATGTATCTTCCTGAGTCGTATAAGATGGCTTCGGTTTATTTAGGAATTTTAGCCCTAGGATTTCCTGCATATGTAATACAAATTATTCTCAAGACGGTATTAGAAGCTTTTTGGTTACATAAAGAGTTAATATTTATTGCAATTGTGCCAAATGTATTATTTATTGCAGGTGTTGTTGCGTTCGGTTTTATTATGGGTATTATTGGATTCTGCATCGCTACTGTTGTCCATGCGTGGGTAACGGCTTTTTTGTATTGTGTACTTGTTTTTTATAAAGATACAGTAAAGAAATATATGACTAGGTTTGTTTTATAGGTGTAGTTTTATGAAAATTCTTTATATTGGTGCAGGTTTTGTCGGTACATGTAGTGCTGCGGTGGCAGCAGATAGTGGTCATCAAGTACTTGTATATGATGTGGATGAACAAAAAATAGCTCAATTAAATACATTTGGTAGAGATAATATTGAGGCGTGTTTATTTGAAAAAGGCCTAGGTGATCTGTTGGTTCGTAATCGTGAACGTATTGAGTTTGCAGCTGATTATGAAAAAGTAATTCGATATCTTGACTCAGTTAATGCTATCTTTCTGTGTCTTCCAACCCCTGAAATTGGGGAGACTGGAGAAAGCAATTTGTCGTATTATACACAAGCATTGAGTACGCTTGTGCCACATTTAAAGACTCGTTTGAGTGGTATGCAGTCCAATCATATTGTACTGATCAATAAAAGTACTGTACCCATAGAGATGGTAGATGTGACACAGTGTATGCTTGCGGAAGCTGGGGTGATCAATGTGGGCGTCGTTTCTAATCCAGAGTTTTTGGTTGAAGGAAGGGCGATTGAAGGATCGCTCAAACCTGATCGTATTGTGGTCGGAGCATGGACACAAAAAGATTTTGAGGTGATGCGGTCACTGTATCGTCGCTTTGTTGATGCACCAGATGTGCAGTATATTGAGGTCAATCCAAAAGAGGCAGCAGCTGGAAAATTGCTTGCTAATTTTATGCTGTTTAATAAGTTGGCACTTTGTTTTGATGTGGTGGGGCGTGTATCTGAATTATTTCCCAATATTCAATATGAACAATTACGCAAAATACTTGCAAGCGATGCACGTATTGGGTCATGGGGTCTCTATGATAGTCTCTATGCTGGGGGAAGTTGTTTTATCAAAGATGCCCGTTCTCTTTCGTTTCAACTTCGTGCTCAAGGAGTCGAACCAGCATTGGTAGATCAGGTTCATCTCTCCAACAAGAAACAATTGGAAAGGTTTTTGAATCGAATTATGGATGTGGCTGGACAACAGGTCGATGGAAAAACTATTGCACTGCTTGGAACTGCATTTAAGCGTGACACAAATGATGTGCGCAATTCACCAAGTATTGATATCGTCCGATTTTTTGTGGCACGCGGTGTAGGAAAAATTTTTGTTCATGATCCTGTGGCAGTTGAAAACTTTTTGAACGTCTTTGCACATGAGTCAGAGATACTGTCTCACCTTGAAGTGGTTTCACATGAGTTTGAAGCGGCTAGACAAGCAGATATTGTGATTGTTAGTACAGATTGGCCACAGTTTCGTGGTTTAGCGGATATGTTAATATCTGAAACTTCACACAGACCAATTATTGCTGATGGCCGTCGTATGTTGCAGCATCGGTATGCAGATCTTTGTTCAGCTGGATATACTGTGGTTGCGGTGGGGAGTCCAAATTATACTATTTCAACTTTAATATAATAGAAATATATGGTTACGTTTGAACAATTACAAAAAAAAGAAAAAACTATTGCGGTCGTTGGTTTGGGATATGTTGGACTACCACTTGCAGTACACTTGGCCAAACATTTTTCTGTGATTGGGTTTGATGTGAATGCAACCCGCATTGCAGAACTTTCTGGGGGGTATGATAAAACCTGTGAAGTTTCTGACGAAATGTTGCAAAACATATCAATGATATATACCACAGATCCTACTCGCCTTAGAGAAGCTGCGTGTATTATCGTTGCTGTTCCAACCCCTGTCAACGAAGATACAACACCAGATATGTCTATTGTAGAAAAAGCGTCTGTAACTGTAGGGTCTCATATGCAATCAGGGACAGTCGTCGTGTATGAGTCAACAGTGTATCCAGGTGCTACCGAAGAAATCTGCGTTCCTATTTTGGAGCAGCAGTCAGGTCTTCGATCAGGTGTTGATTTTTTTGTGGGATATTCTCCAGAGCGTATTAATCCTGGAGATAAAACCCATACAATTGATAAAGTAACAAAAATTGTTTCTGGGATGAATAAAGAGACGCTAGATATCGTTTCGGCGGTGTATGGCACAATTACACAGGTGCATCGTGCGTCGTCTATCCGTGTTGCTGAAGCTGCGAAAGTAATTGAAAACGCACAACGAGATATTAATATTGCATTCATGAATGAGTTAGCGCAAATTTTTTCTCGCATGGGAATCCCAACGTATGATGTGCTTGCTGCTGCACAGACAAAGTGGAATTTTCTTTCATTTACTCCAGGTCTTGTTGGGGGGCACTGTATTGGAGTGGACCCGTATTATCTTACGTACAAGGCCAAACAAATTGGATATGAGTCCAAGGTAATACTCGCTGGACGTGAAATAAATGACACGATGCATCTGTTTTTTTTGGACAACTTATCTATACAGTTACGTATGTTGGATAAAGATGTTGCTGGCTCTTCTATAGCTCTGTTTGGCGCAACGTTTAAAGAAAATATTCCAGATGTTCGTAATTCTCGTATTATGATTTTCGCACAAGTATTGCAGCGTGCTGGTGCAAAAGTGTACGTATGTGATCCGCATGCGGATAGTACAGATGTGCTGCATGAGTATGGTATCGCTCTGACCAACCAGGAGGATATTCCACCAGTGGATGTGGTTTTGTTTGGTGTATCACATGATGTATATAGAGCAATGGCACCAGAATATTTGAAACGATACCAAAAAGATGGGGAAAAACTTTTGTGTATGGACATTAAAAATATACACAGTAGACAATTGATGGAACAGTCTGGGTTTGTGTACTGGTCTCTATAGGAGGTTGAAGATTTTGTCTTTTTGTGGCATGATGAAGTATATACTGTAACATACTATTATTTATGAAATATCTTATCACCGGTGGAGCTGGTTTTATTGGTACCAACCTTGCAAAGCAACTTCTGGCAGAGGGACACTCAGTGCGTGTGTTTGATAACTATTTTGGTGGTCGTATGCCAGAGCGTGTGCTAGATGGTGTCGACTATGTTGAGGGTGATATTCGCGATAAATCAGCACTTGATTCTGCAATGCTGGGGGTTGATGGTGTGTTTCATATGGCGGCATTGCCTCGTGTTATTTTTTCGATAGAGCATCCACTAGAAACACATGATGTAAATGTAAACGGGACGTTGAATGTACTGCTCTCTGCGAGAGATAATGGAGTGAAGCGGGTTGTGTTTTCTTCTTCATCATCTGCTTATGGTGATCAGCCACCGGAGTGCTATCCACTTAAAGAGGATGGACTGGTAAAGAAGCCATTGGCACCGTATGCACTGCATAAGTTTATTGGTGAGCATTATTGTCGTTTGTTTGCAGAGTTGTACGGGTTAGAAACCGTCTCTCTCGTTTATTACAATGTCTTTGGACCGCTGTGTGATCCAAATGGTGCATATGCGCTCGTGATTGGTAAATTTTTGCAGCAACGAAAAGAGGGAAAGCCAATGACAGTACGAGGTGATGGGGAGATGTATCGCGACTATACCCATGTCTCTGATGTCGCTCGTGCCAATATTTTGGCAATGACTAAAGAAACTGTGGGGAAAGGGGAAACGATCAATATTGGTGCTGGTCATCCATACTCGGTCAATGATCTGACCAAGCTGATCGGTGGACCAACAGTAACAGTGGATGCTATGCCTGGTGAGATGAAGTATACGAAAGCAGATATTACCAAAGCGCGTGAGTTGCTTGGATGGGAACCAACTATCTCTGTTCCAGAAGGTATTGCTGCATTAAAAAGAGAATGGGGATTAGAAGAATAAAAAAACAGCCAAAAGGCTGTTTTTTATTCTTATTGCCCCATAGCTCTGAGTACTAGCCGAAATGTTTTAAGAATAATTGAAACATCCAAAAGGATAGATTTATTTTTGATATAGTAGAGGTCGTATTGAAGTTTTTCTAGGGATGTTTCAATGGTGTCTGTGTAGTTTTGGTGAAGTACTGCCCAGCCGGTGAGTCCTGGTTTGATCACGTGTCGGAGTGGGTAGTATGGCATAATTTTGGTGAGTTCTTCTACTATCTCAGGACGTTCTGGTCGTGGTCCAATAAGGGATATATCTCCACGGATGAGGTTGAGTGTTTGGGGAAGTTCGTCGATACGAAAGCGGCGTAATATTTTTCCAAATGGTGTGATGCGAGTGTCGCCCCGTTTTGAAAATTCAAAACCGTGCTGTTCGGCACTACCATCTGGGGAGAGTGTATACATGGATCGAAATTTGTACAGAGTAAATGGAATACCATTCCTACCAATTCTTTTTTGAGTAAAAAATATTGGACCATGTGAGGTGAGTTTGATGCCAAGAGCGACAAAGGGTAAGAATATTACAGTGATACTGCCGATAATAATTGCGCCTAGTATATCAACACCACGTTGCCATTTTTGGTGTACGTATTGAGTAGATGTGCCAATGTGGCGCAAAAACCACCCTTCGGTAAACGCAGACGTCGGCAGGCTGCCAGTGATTTGTTCAAAGAGTGAGATGGAGTCAATAATTTTGACATCCCAAAATAAGAGTTGGTAGAGTTCTGCGGTAGTACTCGGATTTTTGAGCTCCTCAGGTGTGACGACGACCATACCCACCTCGTGGTTTGAGACAATACTTCGAATCTTGTGTGTCACATCGTATTGTTCTAGGGGTATGTGTGTGTCGACAGGTGTTTCTTGTGTGCAGTAGAGGGCGGACGGTCGTAGTCCATGCTGTGTCTGCGCTGTGAGAAGTGCTGCGATATGTGCTGTGTCAGCATTCCAACCAACAAACAAGATCGGTGTACTCAAACGATTGTGTGTATTGTATATGTGGGTGATATAGACGCGTAGTACATATGCACTGCTGTATCCAAGCGTTGCTGTGAGTATGAGGAGGGTTTTTGGCTGGATGGTACTTTCTTTGTATATATAAAAAAAGAGTACACCCACTACAATGGAGATAAACCATGTCTCGATAGATCGTCGACTAAGTGGTGTATCTGAAGCAAAGCCACGGAAATCATAGAGTCCGTTGATATAGTTGGCGACAATCCAGAGAGTAAAAATAGAGACAAACACACCATGTGCTAGATAGGTCTCAAGAGAGGGGATGGAGGTGGTGCGCACCGCAAGCGCGAGGTACAGTGATGTAGCAAACAACATGCTATCAGCGCTCAAAAGAAGGAGTTGTCTGATACGGTAGGGGGTATTCATATCTTTGGTTTGGTATGCTATACTAGATAAGGCCTAGTATAGAGTAAAATCTCATAAAAATCAATATGTTTCTTCGTTTTTTTTCAGCGTCAATATTTTTTGTTTTTTGTATCATTATAGCCTCTTTTTTTGTTTCATCTTCTGTATCTGCAGCAACTGTATCTGCGCAGGGCAAAGTGCGCATTGATGGAGGTAGATCAGTCACGTATGACCGTCGTGTGACATTGAGTATTGACCCGCCAGTTGGGGCAAAGCAGATGATGATTGATGATGACGCTGATTTTGCCGGTGCCAAATGGGAGTCAGTAAAAAAACGCAAATCAAATTGGTATCTCGATTACGGCGCACGTTCACAGTCGGTATTTGTACGATTTCGTTTTAAAAATGGTGATGTAACAAGATATATTTATGATACTATCACACTACGCCCAGCAACACCAAAAGTAACATTGTCACTAGATGAGGAGGTGGTAGAGGATCGATATGTTCGTGTTTCCTCGACCCTCTCCAATGGTATTGAAGGGTATCGATATGGAACAGTCAAAGATCTTTCAAAACTTTCTTTTGAACGGATCACTGATCGTGATGTCATTGATGTAATCGTGCCAGCTGGAGATGGCAAAAAGACGCTATATCTGGATTTTCAAGATTCCAGCGGACAAGTCATCCAGCGGACACTCGTATTGACACTCAAGCAAACAGGACGATCTATTGCAGAGGGGTCAGTGCTGTATGGACAGGACAAGAAATATTATTATTTTGGATATGATGGGCGACTCCATATGTTCCCAAATGAGCAGGTGTATCGTTCTTGGTATCCTACAGATAAGGAGCTGGTCTCGGTTTCCAAGGGTAAGATAGAGGAGTATGCGCAAGGTGAGATGATGTGTGTACGACCAGGGACATATGTTGTGACCTTTGCAGGTTCCACCAAAGCATATCTTCCAGAACCTGGTTGTCGTTTACGTCCTGTTCGTTCAGCTGTGGAGGCCTATGTACTTTACGGTGCCACATGGCGTTCTCGTGTACTTGAGCTTCCTTCTACCTATCTCCTACATTATGATGTAGTGACACTTGATGCGACTGATACCAAAGCGGGATTAAAAGATCGTGATAAAGATGGTGTTTCAGATGAGACTGAAGCTGATTATGGTACGAGTGATCGTGATGATGATTCTGATAATGATGGACTCAGTGATTATGAAGAAATCGAATATTGGTTTAGTGACCCTATTCGCGCTGATTCGGACGGTGACGGATATCGTGATATGCAGGAAATTCTTAACGGATACAGTCCAATTGGCTCAGCGCCGTTGACTGAGGTACCTGAAGAGACATATACATATCCGTTGGGAAGTGTCATTCGCCCCAAGGTAACAACAAAAAAGAAGGTCTTGCCAATGTATTATGTACGTAGTGAGACAATGTTCAATTCTTTGGGAACAAAAACCACTGCTGCTGCATTTGTCAATAATTATTTTCAAGATAGATTTATCGCTGAACCACCACTTTTGATGACGCTCCCAAAAACAAAGGGAGGGCTGACGTCCAAGGAAGACACTACTGTGACACAACCATATACACTTCGTAATGGTGTACTTGAGAAGTTGTAATTTGTATGCGTTTTTTTGTCCGTGTACTGAGTGTCGTGTGTTTTGTTTGGTGTATACCACAAATTGTTTTGGCTACTACATCAAATGATCCACTCGTCTCACAGTGGGCATTTGAAAAAACTAATGTATTTGGTGCGTGGGATATAGAAACTGGGTCTCGAGATGTGGTAGTCGCGGTGATTGATAATGGGTTTGATTCGCTCCATCCAGATATTCGTGGGAATGTGTGGCAAAATACTGATGAAATTGCTAACAATAAAAAAGATGATGATAAGAATGGATATATTGATGATGTGTGGGGATGGAATTTTGTGGTTGAGGACGTAGACGGTGACGGTGCTATCTCTGCTGCAGAAAAAAAGGGGAACAATGACCCGCGTCCAAATGCGACGGGAGAAAACAGTGATGATCCTCGATCAGCAATTCACCATGGGACGGTTGTCGCAGGACTGATTGGTGCAACCGGAAACAATCAGCTCTATGGCAGTGGTGTGGTATGGCGTGTACGATTGATGAATGTCAAAGTGGCTACAAATGGTGGTACAGGCTCGCTTTCTGATTTACCACAAGGTATTTTGTATGCAGTGGATAATGGGGCAGATATTATCAATTTGAGTTTGGTTGGGTATACATATCCGGAGACTCTCATTGAAGCACTACGGTATGCCAAAGAAAGAGGTGTGCTTGTGGTGGCCGCTGCAGGGAATAATAGCGCCGATCTTGATACAGGGGAATTGGCCTATCCCGTTTGTGCTGATGGTGAAACGGATGAGCAGTTGGTACTGGGGGTGACTGCTGTTCGTGAAGATAGACGTTTGGCACGTTTTTCCAATGTTGGTGGTGGATGTATTGACATGGCGGCACCTGGGGTAGGAGTTTCAAGTACAATGCGTTTTTCACCTACCAATGGTTTTCGTGATGGGTATGGTGGGAATTGGAATGGAACGTCGTTTGCTGCACCACTCGTCAGTGGCGCAGCTGCTTTGATAAAGTCAGTAAATCCCCTGTTGAGTGTGGCGCAGATTAGGGAGATATTGCTGAGTACTACAAGTAAAACACCAACAACAGATGAAGTAATGTATAAAAAATTATTTGGTGCTGGTTTTTTGGATATTGCAGCGGCGGTTCGAAAATCACAAGATTTGCGCGTTGAAAAACAAGAAAGTGAGCGCGTGGTGATAGATCATTATGGTCGTGTGTATACACAACGAGATGACACGATAACATTTGTTACATCATCTCCTCGTCTGAAAAAAGTTGATGATATCGCCATGTTTTCAAATGCAGAAGGGACGTGGTATGCAAGTGTGAAATGGGTGCGTCATCGTGCGGTTGTATCATTGTTTTCTGATGATTGGACATTGATACGATCATTTAGTAAAACAGTGCCTGTTAAGCAGACTATTGCACTTGCAGATATGGATTATGATGGAGAAGTTGATATACTCTTGTCGCCACAGGATAGTGGTGATACTGTACTTGCACGTGTGTATACTCAGTATGGCGTATTGACACAAACGATTATGCCGCAGTCCGGTACACTTCATAGTGGTGTTTCTGTCGTGGTACAGCGTGTGAATGATAAAAACGAACTGCATGTGTGGTATGTGGGGGATGATGGGGTCCATATTGATACGATGAATGAAACGGGTGGATGGGTACAGACACGTCGTATTGAAACATCTGCAATGTCAAGTGAACTTTTGGTTGTTGGTTCACAGTTTTTGACTATAGCTACTCCTGAACCGGACAAGACAATCATAACTGTGTACCATAGTGATGGTGGGGTACTCAAACAGACAACGCTACTGGGAAGTTTTGGTTCACCAGCGATTTCTGTGGGTGATGCAGTGACCACTGTCTCGTTGTTGTCTGCTACTACTGGGATAGTGCGTACTTACACATATCCGTCTTTGAAACGCAGCACTGAAGTTTTTGCAATAACACCGGACGCAATTAAGGGAAGATTAACACATATCCTCTTCGCACCAGCGCTATAGGTGTGTTATACTAACAATACTATGCCAAATCAAACACCAATTTTTGAACGAAAAAATGTCCTGGTCACTGGGGGTGCAGGTTTTGTTGGTTCTCATTTGTGTGAACGACTGCTTCGTGAGGCCAATGTTATTTGTCTAGATGATTTTTCTAATTCCTCTATTGCAAATATTGAACATCTACTCCAATACCCAAATTTTGAATTTATCAAGGCTGATATTTCCAAACCAATTGATTTGTCCATGTATATTGAGTTGGAAAAATTTAAACTGCGTTTTCAAGGCGTTCAAGAGATTTATCATCTCGCTTGTCCGACGAGTCCAAAGAATTTTGAGCAGGTAAAAATTCAATCTTTGCATGCCAATAGTACGGGTATGATTCACACGCTTGAGCTAGCAAAACAGTATCGTGCCAAGTATGTGTTTGCCTCTAGCTCGGTCGTGTATGGTCCGCCAGCAGAAGGTCGTAATTTTTTTGCTGAAACAGATGTAGGGATACTTGAACATCTTTCTCCGCGAGCTTGTTATGATGAAGGGAAACGATTTGCTGAAACGTGCGTTTATACATATAAAGATGTCTATGGATTGGACGCCAAAATTGCGCGTATTTTTACCACCTTTGGTCCACGGATGCGATTGCGTGATGGATTACTTGTGCCTGATTTTATTTTGGATGCACTCGAGGGCAAGGATTTGGTGATTTATGGTGATGAGCAGCTATCACAATCGCTATGTTATATCTCGGACTTGGTGGATGGTTTGGTTCGTCTGATGCATGCAGAACCTCAGATTTCTGTCGTCAACTTTGGATCAGATACGATGGTCAAGATGGTGGATGTGGCGCAAATGATTATTGATATGACTGGTTCAAGCTCTCAAATTGTCTTTGATAATCCACTACTCTTTTTGACCAAAAAAGGTGTGCCTGATTTGCGTCGGGCAAAGAATGAATTAGCGTGGTTGCCACTGGTCCGTATTGAGGAGGGGTTGCAAAAAACGATTGATTATACTGTGGCAAATAAAGAGGCGATTCGACTTCAGAGATAATGTATGGTGATCGTCGTGATTCCGGCATTTAATGAGGCGGCAACCATTGGTGGGGTGGTCCATGCGGTGCGACGGGTTTGTAACCTGTGTGTTGTAGTTGATGACGGATCAAAAGATGATACCGCTGATATTGCGCGTGGTGCTGGTGCTGCGGTACTCTCTCATGAGATCAATCGGGGGCAGGGGGCAGCGATTGAAACTGGGTTTGTATATGCACGAACACTTTCACCAACTGCAGTAGTGACGTTTGATGCGGATGGGCAGTTTGATGCCACTGATATTCCACGTGCTGTTGAGTATATGGAACAAACACAGTCAGATATTGTGTTTGGAACTCGTTTTTCTACAAGTGCTCGTGCGGTTCCTGTATTGAAGCGATTTTTCTTGATGCCACTGGCAAAAGCGATTGATCGTCTGTTTGGTGCGCCAGAGCTCAGTGATGTACATAATGGGTTTCGTGTGCTTGGTCCAAAAGCGCTTGCGTGTATTCGTATCACCCAAGATAGAATGGCGCATGCTAGTGAGATCCCTCGCTTGGCTCATCAGCATGGCTTGCGAATTGGACAATTTCCTGTTACCGTACACTATACTGAGTTTGGACAAGGAGTCTCTGGAGGTGTGCGAATTGTGCGGGATCTGATAGTTGGTTTGTTTGTGAGAAAGTAATCAATTGTATCATTAGGAATTATCCGCCCGAGGCGGATCCGCCTCGGGCGGAGAAATTGGTAATTTATATTGTATGCTTATTTTATTTCAAATTCTTTTTACTCTTTTTACTCTTTACGCACTGAGTAGTGTTGTAGCACGAAAACGATCCGGTGAGCTCGGACCCAGAGGTCTTGTATTTTGGGTGTCATTTTGGGTAGTTGCCACTGTCTTTGTTTGGTATCCTGAGGCAACCAATAGAGTCGCACAGGCGTTTGGGATTGGGCGTGGTGCTGACTTTGTCTTGTACATTTCACTCGTTGTTATCTTTTTTGTCCTCTTTCGGCTTCATGTCAAAATTGAATCCATGTCGCGTGATGTGACCAAGGTGGTGCGGGATAAAGCACTTGATACCGCACTGTCATCCCGAACAAAGTGAGGGATCGCTTTCGTAAGTTTCTCTACTGCTTTTCACTTCGTTCTAGCTAAATCATTTGTAAGAAAGGGATTCCTCACCCACTTGGTGTGGTTCGGAATGACAACACCGCCATATGAAAATCGCTCACATCGTCTCTACATTTCCTCCCTACTATGGCGGTATGGGAACTGTTGTGTTTGAGACGGCTGTGGCACTTTCTGAGATGGGGCACGACGTGCAAGTATTTACGCCAGATTATTATGAAGACAAGGAAATTCGTCCGAGTACTGCACTACCCGTTGAGACGCATAGCGAACATCTTCAATCAGTGATTGATTCAGTACAGCGAATCAAGCCATCAATTTCGTATGGAAACGCTGCGCGAATTCCTGATGTATTACGTCAGCTTGATGCTTTTGATATTGTCCATCTACACTATCCATTTTTTGGTACAGCAGAGTTGATTGCAAAATGGAAAAAGAGAAATCCACACAAAAAGCTGGTGTTGACGTATCACATGGACACACGTGCGCCTGGATGGAAAGGGTTGATATTTGCCCTATATAATCGTTTTTATTTACCAAATATTCTGGCTTCTGCTGATGTCTGTATTGGCGCGACGTTTGATTATATTGCGCTTTCTGATGCACGATACAGTCTAACACAACACAAACATAAGTGGCAGGAGATTCCTTTTGGAGTGGATATTAAACGATTTGAACCAAAAGAGAAATCAGCAAAACTGTTTCAAAATCTCAATCTTGATCTCAATCTTCCAACTATTTTGTTTGTTGGGGGACTTGACGATGCGCATTTTTTCAAAGGCGTGCCAGTATTGCTCAAAGCACTTCTTGGTCTGCGTATGCAAAAAACTGCTGTGCAGGCAGTGTTTGTAGGTGATGGAAATAGGAGAGAGGAATATGAGAGTCAAGCACATGGGTATGGTCTGGACCACATGGTTCGTTTTGCTGGGAGAATTGAACATGATGAATTGCCAGAGGTATATGCAAGTAGTGATCTACTTGTGCTACCGTCTACGACAAAAGGGGAGGCATTTGGTATGGTGCTCCTTGAAGCATTTGCCTGCGGTGTACCAGTCATCGCGAGTGATTTGCCGGGGGTTCGTTCTGTTGCTAGTCAAGCGGGTCTGACTGTGCCTCCAAATGATCCACGAGCGCTGATGGATGCGATTTCTGGATTTCTCGCCCTCTCTTTTGATGAAAGAATGCAGATGCGTCAGCAAGCACGGAGCGTAGCAGAGGAAAAGTATCAATGGAAGACAGTCGTGTCTCAGCTTGATGAGGTATACCAATCTTTGGTATAATG
>ERZ724505.78-NODE-78-length-57943-cov-66.204084_pt1 | contig 57943 bp, 73 predicted proteins | sample MGYA00376038_ERZ724505 | MGnify/ENA primary metagenome ERZ724505 (study PRJEB28724, sample SAMN07190884) | wastewater metagenome | isolation source: effluent of sewage treatment plant in Hong Hong | place: Hong Kong | collected 2016-03-17 ... | reverse complement strand
GCATTGCGAATTCAGCGGGCAGCCGAGATTCAACAAGGTCGATTGCTCCGAACGGCTTCAGCGCCGCCACCAACTCAGCAACCTCAGCATCCCGGCTGGCGGCACCGGCAGCAAATCCCGCGTAGAAAGTCACTCTGTCAGAGTAGTACGATCCTGATGTTGCCGCATAAGGATTATCAAAATAGGCGTCACATGCTTTGTCGCTAGGGTTTTGATCTTTGCTCATTCATCGAACTCCTTAACGAAGCAAGCCGTTGCAGACAGCACAGAGGCAAAACAAGCACCGAATGCGTCCGATCCTTTGTCCATGTATATGAGCACCACGGTTAGGATTGCCCAAGTTGTTGGATATATCCACTTCATTTGATGGTGCTCATGGTTCAGTACCTCCCGTTGCGGCGGCGCTCACGTTCAGCGCTACCAAAGGTGGCTTCGTAACGCCGGTCGAACTCCCGGTTGTTGCGCTCCATGCGCTCCCAGAATGCCCGGTTGTCGGCGGCCTGGTCGGCCTGGCGCTGGCGCTCATCGGCACGCCGGTCAGCCTCAGCCTGGCGCTCGTCCGCCCGGCGCTCGGCCTCGTAGTAATCATAGGCATGAGCCGGGGCGCAGAAGGCGAGCAGGCCCAGACACATGGCAATGATGATGATCAGAGAGACGAAGGTGTTGAAACCACGCAAGTCGTTTTTGACTTCAGTGTGGTCCCACAGGTCGAATTGATCCGGCGGGGTCTTGATCTGGCGGCGGGTGGGGTTGCTTTCGGTGGTCATTGCGGCTTCTCCTGTTGGTCAAATTTGAGGCGGGTGTGGAATGCCTGATCTTCACATTCCAGGGTGAGTTCGGGATACGTTTCTGCAATCAGCTTGAGCACGGCCAGCTTGAGATTCAAATGCCGGTCGGCAACATCAATACCCTTGCGGTCGATCTTGCTTAACAGGTTGTCATAGGAGTTCGTGTAGCCGTTGGTCATGTGTGCCTGCTTCGGACCGCCCCTGTTCAGCAAGGCGTGCCTGGCGAAAGCCACACATTCCTTCGGCGTCGCCGGGTAGTAGAGGTTGTCTCCCCGGTTGTCAAGCGGGTTGCGCAGGTGCTCTTTCGAGGCGGCCTCGACCCGAGCCAGCACGACAAGGCGCCGCAGGCAACCCATCGGCAACTTGAGCATGGTCAGGTGCCAGTTGATGGGCTCGTGGTCACGGTCGGCCGGGTGCCAGTATGGGATGCTTACGCCGGCCGCCGCCTGCTCGGCGGCCGACCGCTGGCGCAGGGGTTTAGTGACCGTCATAGCACACCCCTCCGATGATGAAGGTGACACCAAGCTTGAGGTTGTTTACCCTGTCGAAGCAAGCAATGTAGTACACCGGATTTTGCCGGCACGGAATGTTCAGGCGTGCCGGCACCTTCGGCCGCGGGTGGCGGTATGGTCTGACTCTCATTCCGATTTGATCCTTTCCTTGAGCGAGGTCCAGTATCCCGGCTCGGTGGCGTACCGGTGATAGGCTTCCAGATGCTCCGGGAAGGCACGTGCCAGTGCTTCGAGGTTGCCCGAGTCAGCATGCATGATGCACTCCCAAAGGTGGTGCTCGAAGCCACCATTCTGGCGATACTGCCAGCGGTGCAGGGAGCGCTCCCCAGCGTTGGGCGGCGGTATTGTGGCCTGGGTGGATTCGATGGAGATAATGACGCCCCTTGCGGCTTCGACAGCAGTGGTGTGCACAATGGTATCGTTCAGGGTGTCGTGATAAACACCATCACCGGTGCGGAATTCAGGCTTGATCTTCATCGCTCAGGCACCTACCACGGCGACCCAAGCCAGCAATTCACAGGTCGAATGGGACGGGTTGGCGGCGATGACTTGGCCGTTCTTGCAGGCTTCCCACATGCAACGGGTGCCGTCAGCGGACTCGAAGTAACGCAGCGTGACGCCGTGCTTGGCATACAGGGGATTCGCGGAGTGTGCTTGCACCGGGTTGCCGTTCGGCAGGTGGCCCAGGTAGGTGGCGGATCGGGTGTTCATGGTGCAATCCTTTCGTGGTGGTAAGCGGGTGAGAGATTCCAGTATGGCAGGTTCAACGCTTGATGTCAATCGGTGATGATGCCGGCCGCCCTCAAGGCTTCGTCCAGTGTATTCCACACTGGATAGAGGCCCCTGTAACGAGCTTCAAGCAGTTTGCGGATTCCGACCTGTTGCTCTGGTGTTAGGTAATCACCCTCCATCATCGCGGTGACGCCACGATGATTACCCAAGGCACACCAAAGCAGCAGCGCCTCGGCCGGCGTGTTGCAGGTGACCGAAAGAGTGATCGGGTCAAAGTCGGCAGGCTCGACGCCCGGCAAAAGGGCTTGTTCGACGGCCTGGGTCTGCGCCGGGGTGAGTGACAACCAGTTGGATTCATCGCTGGCGCCGCGCAGCTTGATGCGAACATCCGGCCCCAGGTTGGCGATTTGCATCCGGATATAGGTGAGGTCGGCGACCGGAGATGTGGTGACTTTGGCGTACATGGTGTTCTCCTATAGGTGAGTTGGTAAGGGTGCATCCCCAAGGCCCGGCACGCCGGGCTTGAGGCTGAATCCTACTGGATTGCACCGCGCAGGTCGGCACCGGTCAGGTCGGCACCGGTCAGGTTGGCGCCGGTCAGGTTGGTCCAGCGCAGGTCGGCCTTGCTCAGGTTGGCACCGGTCAGGTCGACACCGGTCAGGTTGGCGCTGCGCAGGTTGGCGTTGCTCAGGTCGGCCTTGCCCAGGTCGGCACTGCGCAGGTCGGCGTTGATCAGCTTGGCCTTGCCTAGGTTGGCACCGGTCAGGTTGGCACCGGTCAGGTTGGCACCGGTCAGGTTGGCACCGATCAGATTGGCGTTGCTCAGGTTATCACCCGCAACTTCCAGCAGGGTGGCACCGGTATAGCGATTCAGGATTTTCGTGGTCATCTTGCGGTTCCTTTCAGGAATTAATCAGGCAGTAAATACGGCGCTGGGTCCAGTCGATGATCGCTTCGGTGCGAGTTCGGACGATGCGACCAACTTGGCCGGTTACCGGGTGCTGCCAGCGATAGGCGAAGGGCCCAAGCTCTTGGATGGTCAGGTTCATTTGACCCTCCTAGGGAAAGCGCGGGACACCATGGCGGCGACTTGCTCGGTTGAAAAACCCTGGCGACGCAGGAAGGCGGCGTAGGATTGCGGTGTGCTCATTTCGCGGCGACGGGCGGCGAATTGCTGGCGGATGGTGGGCATCATGCTGCGGCCCTCGGGCAGGCACCATCCACCATGCGGTGATGTTTCCAGTAGGCGCCGCAGGTGCATTTCACCATGCTCTGCGATTGCGGCCCGTCGGGGCGGGACTCGTACCGGGGGAAAGTCGCCCCGGTGAATGTGGAACCTTCGATGAATTGCGGTTCGCTCGGGATCAAGCCAAGGGCCTGGGCGCCGGCCAGGTTGATGGCTTCGAACACGACGCCAGCGTTGCAGCCCTTGCGGATTGCCTTGGTCAGATTGCCCCAATTCGTGCCGGGAACCTGCTCGAACAGGGCGACGGCAACGGCATCGCGGCCAGCGGCCAGGACGGCCTGCTTGCGGCGGCCCGGCGTCGCGGGGAGGGGGCGCTGTGGCATGTACTTGCCAGGGTTACGCTTGATCGTGTCGATTGCCTTCACGATGTCGGCGGCGGTGACGGTCGGGGTCGGGTTCATTGCGGTCCTTTCGTGGTGGTGGGGGTGTCATCGACAAGCTCGATCAGGATATTCTTGATCTTAACCTTGCCGTCGCGATTAACAGAGGCCTGGAGGCACATTGCCTTCGCAGTCTGCGCCGCCGTCCAGCCGCCGCCGGCCACCTGGAGGCAGATGTTGGCGAGCAGGCTGTTCGGGAAAGTCTTGACGATCGTTGCGCCAGGGGTGTTTTTGGTCAGCCGGAGCATGGTGGTTATCCTTTCGTGGTGGTGGTGGTTGCAGAGATTTCAGTATGGGGCTTGGCGATCAGCTTGTCAAGCGCTTGATGAGATGAAGCGGCCAGTGCAGCTTGCCATGGCCAGGGCGAAGGCACGCTCGGGGCAGCACCCGGCTCGAAGGTTTCGTGCGGTTTCGTGGCGCACGGCCCAGAGCAGGCCATGGGTCTGGATGTTGGAGCGGATACGCCAGCGGGTCAGGGATTGCATGGCTCACCCTTCCCGGCAGATTTTGATATGGATGGTGTGCAACCTGCTCGACCAAGTAAGCCTGTTGCAGTAACGCTTAAACATGAAGTTTTCCAGGCTGTTCGGCCGTCGCCAGGTAGATCAGCAGTGCGGCCTGTGCGGCAGTCTTAGCAGTCGGGAAGGGGAGGATTGTCTTTCCACCGTTCTCAGGGGTGTAAAGCGTGACGATGAAGCGCGGCATGGTGTTCTCCTATAGGTGAGTGGGTGAGGGTGCATCCCCAATGCCCGGCACGCCGGGCCTTGGGGCTAAATCCTAATCCTTGATGGCGCCGCTCAGGTTGGCACGGCGCAGGTCAGCACCGGTCAGGTTGGCACGGCGCAGGTTGGCACGGCGCAGGTTGGCACCGGTCAGGTCAGCACCGGTCAGGTTGGCACCGGTCAGGTTGGCACCGGTCAGGTTGGCACCGCTCAGGTTGGTCCAGCGCAGGTCGGCCTTGCTCAGGTTGGCGCAGATCAGGTCGGCGCTGGTCAGGTTGGCGTTGATCAGGTCGGCATTGGTCAGGTCGACACTGGTCAGGTCGACACTGGTCAGGTTGGTCCAGCGCAGGTTGGCGTTGCTCAGGTTGGCGCCGCGCAGGTTGGCGCCGCGCAGGTTGGCGTTGCTCAGGTTGGCGTTGATCAAACTTTCGGCAGCGACCGTCAGCAAAGTGGCGCCAGTGTAGCGATTCAGGATTTTCGTGCTCATCTTGCGGTTCCTTTCGTGAGTGGGCAAGGGTGCATCCCCAAGTCCCGGCACGCCGGGCTTGAGGCTGAATCCTAATCCTTGATGGTGCCGGTCAGGTTGGTATCGGTCAGGTTGGCACCGGTCAGGTTGGCACCGCTCAGGTTGGTCCAGCGCAGGTCGGCCTTGCTCAGGTTGGCGCAGATCAGGTTGGCACCGCCCAGGTCGGCCTTGCTCAGGTTGGCACGGCGCAGGTTGGCACCGGTCAGGTCAGCACCGGTCAGGTTGGCACCGGTCAGGTTGGCACCGGTCAGGTTGGCACCGCTCAGGTTGGTCCAGCGCAGGTCGGCCTTGCTCAGGTTGGCGCAGATCAGGTCGGCGCTGGTCAGGTTGGCGTTGATCAGGTCGGCATTGGTCAGGTCGACACTGGTCAGGTCGACACTGGTCAGGTTGGTCCAGCGCAGGTTGGCGTTGCTCAGGTTGGCGCCGCGCAGGTTGGCGTTGCTCAGGTTGGCGTTGCTCAGGTTGGCGTTGCTCAGGTTGGCGTTGCTCAGGTTGGCACCGGTCAGGTTGGCACCGGTCAGGTTGGCACCGGTCAGGTTGGCACCGCTCAGGTTGGTCCAGCGCAGGTCGGCCTTGCTCAGGTTGGCACCGGTCAGGTTGGCACCGGTCAGGTTGGCACCGATCAGATTGGCGCCGCTCAGGTTGGCCTTGCTCAGGTTGGCCTTGCTCAGGTTGGCGTTGATCAGGTTGGCACCGGTCGGGTTGGCACCGGTCAGGTTGGCACCGGTCAGGTCAGCACCGATCAGATTGGCGCCGCTCAGGTTGGCACCGCCCAGGTTGGCGTTGATCAGGTTGGCCTTGCTCAGGTTGGCGCCGCTCAGGTTGGCGCCGCTCAGGTCAGCGCCGATCAGGTCGGCACCGGTCAGGTTGGCGCCGCTCAGGTCAGCGCCGATCAGGTCGGCACCGGTCAGGTTGGCGTTGATCAGGTTGGCGTTGATCAGGTTGGCGTTGATCAGGTTGGCGTTGATCAGGTTGGCGTTGCTCAAACTTTCGGCATGGACCGTCAGCAAAGTGGCGCCAGTGTAGCGATTCAGGATTTTCGTGCTCATGGTGTTCTCCCATAGGTGAGTGGGTAAGGATTCAGCCTCAAGGCCTGGCGTGCCAGGCCTTGAGGCTGAATCCTGGCGCCTGGTTATTCGAATTCGCGATCCACTTCGACGCCAGCCTGGCGCAGCAGGGTGACGATGCTCAGGGGTAGCGAAAACATGCTGTCGTAGTCGATCAGGCTCACCCTTTCGCCGATTTCCAGGTAAGCGTTGCCGCCGCAAGCTTCGTCGCCTGACACATGCTCAAACCAGAGCACGTCAGAGGAGTCCTGTACCTTGCCCAGGGTCCAATTACCCAGGGTGCGATCGACCATCAGGTTCGCCAGCGTTTCGGCGACTGGCTTGGGGGCGTTGTCGCAGGTAACCTTGAGCCAGTAGGTCGGATCGAAGGCGCCACCATACTCGGCGGCCTTCGATCCGGTCAGGAATTCATGGACCGGATCATTCCGGACAAACAGCTTGCCGGAGATGCAATCCTGGCGGGTGGCCTTGCAGAGGTCATAGACGCAGGGTTCGAGGGTGTTGGGGCCGGCGATCGCCGTCGCCAGGCGGACAACCAAGGTCTTCTCGCCGGTAAGAGGATGGACCCGAACGTACCATTCCTTCACCTGGGTGCTAGGCAGGTGGTCGCCGATGGCCCGCAGTGCGGTGAGCGGGTCCAGGTGCTCAGTGGCGGATTCGATGTGGCCGACGGCCAGGCCGATGTTGAGAAGAATGATGTTTTTCATGGTGCTTTCCTTTCAGGAAGGGGAGGGTGGGTTCGGTGCTGTTGATTGGATTGTGGGGCATGGCAAAAATCTTGTCAAGCCCTAAACCTTTTGTTGCGTGAGCCGAAGGCCGCGCGAAAGGCCTTACACGAGCACGTGATGGCGCGCGCGGCAGTTCAGCAAAGCTGATCTGCAACACGATGCAGCCCGGCTATTGCCGGACTGCTGCCCGGATGTGCGCTCCGCGTGAGTGCGCGGATGAGTGGTTGATACCAGGTAACCCCATAGGGGAGTACCAGGTAACCCCATAGGGGAGTACCAGGTATCAAAATGGCTAGAAGTCGATGCGATAAACGTTCCCGCTGATAGTGATCCCAAGGTCGGCCAGCGGCTTGGGGAGATAATTCGGGCTGAATTCAATGGCGGCCAGGATGTCAGTCCCGGACCATTCCGGATGATGACGCACAAGATCGCGCAAACTCAGGCGTTCGGCCTCAGCGATTTCGTGGGCGACCTCCTCCCAGGTTGATCTTGAGACTTGGGATGCAAACCAGGCACCGACTGCGCCTCGGTCGTCATGGCGCGCTTGTGGATCGGGCGAGCACACATCCACAGAAGGCCGGGCAAGGCGGAGAATCACCCTTCCATCACGGACAACGAGATCGACTCCAACCTTGGCCCAGGCGGCTTTACGCTGAGCGCGACACGCACAGTCGGAAACCACTTGGGCGGCAAAGCGCCGAAATGCGCGCGAAGCGCCTTGCAGGTCCCTCAAAGAGGCACCGTCAGGAAAGCGCTGGAAGATATCCAGGGGTGATTCAAGCGCGGGCAATCTCCTTCCCTTGGGTGATGGGATTGGCTCGCCTTTGGCAAGTTCAGGCGCGGGCGCGCTGGCGAACTTCATGGCTTGGGAGTTTATCCAGGTTGAAACCTTGCGGAAGGCTTCGAATTCAGCGAATGTCGGGGGTTGCATGAGCGGGCGACTCCATGTAGTTAAAGGAGTTGTGAGCGTAGCAGATGAGGCGGGTTTGTGTCAAGAGTGTATGCATCTGTGGCGCGGTTTGGTGCATCTGTACAGGATTGTTCCGGGATTTGTAGCAGGCTTTTTTGAGCTTTTTTGAGCTAACTGGTTGTTTTCATTGAAGAAAATCTATGCGAGTGTAATACTCCACCACATGTTCCAAGGGGGTCGCGCCCTCGCACATTTGCGTTTGTGCTTTCGCACATTTGCGTTTGTGCTTGACAACTTGTTAGCGGTGGCGCCGGGGCGCATGGGCGCTTATGTATATAAATAATGTTAAGTATTAACATAATTTATTCATATAGCGGGCGAGGCGTCAAGTACTTGACTCTTATATAAGACATAAGAGTCAGGGTTGAAGCGCGAGCACCAGACGCTTGGACCAAGTGCTGCAATCACCCAAGCGAAGCAACAAAATCCAACAAAATCAACGACTTAGCCCGCGGCGCCCCGGTGTAGAAGCGCTGCAAACCTGGTGGTCGGCGGCGCAGCACACCGACCTGCGGTGGACACCTTCTCCGCCATAAACCGGCCTGGAAGTCCCGTGAATAGGCACTCTACGACGATGGCATTGTGGCCAACTATCAAACTGACCTACAAACATGGCGAGCCAGGCAGCCTGGGCGCCAGGCGAAGCCAGCATCCAGAGGCGTAGCCCAGGGCGGCACCACGCCACAGTGGTGGCACGCCAGCGTGCTTGCTTGGCTGTTCGCCCGGCTGGATGGTACTGGTGGTCACGCTCGCCCGCGGCCAGGCTCGCCCGGTCGGCCACACCGTGGTTGTGTGCTCGCCCGGTCGCACGCGCGCCAGCGCGATCGCGGGATTGCGCGCAAGCGCGAAAGCGCGCCCCCATACACCCCCGCACGCGAGGATGTTAATTATTGATGGGTTGGCCAACATGAACTTTACCTTATAACTGAACATCAACGCTTGATAAGTGGTCAATTACCATCAAACCCGCACCCCGCTTCGGTCAATTACCATCAAACCCGCACCCCGCTTCGGTCAATTACCATCAAACCCGCACCCCGCTTCGGTCAATTACCATCAAACCTTAATGGCTAACCACCACTTCCAGATTTTTTTCCAACCCAGATTTGACACCATCAACCTTTGACACTATAATACATCTCATCATCAACAGGAGGGCCGCATGACCACCCCTTACCCATTCAGCAAGCAGACCCCTTGCATCCCCTACTTCTTCACCGAGCACCAGGTGCACGATCCGTGCAGTTTCAGCAAGAGCCCGATGAAGCCGGCCCTTTTGCATCGCACCATCCAGGCGGACCCGATGTTCATTCAACTCGGCGACAACCTCCTTCCCATCGAGCCGGCCCGGATGAAGCAGGTCCATGCGCCGGTATACATCGATCGGTTGATGACCGGAGAAATCGCGGATGGCTTTGGCAACAAATCCAAGAAGGACATGCAGGCCATCCGGACGACCGTTGCGAATTTCGTGGATGCCGCTGGGTATGCGTTGTGCAGCGCCCTGCATCCGGGAGTGGTGTGGAGCCTGACCAGCGGCTTCCATCATGCCCGGTACGCTGGTGGTGGCGGCTTCTGCACGATCAACGGATTGATGTTGGCCGCGTTTGAGTTGTGGGATGATAGTCGGGCAAGGGTGTTGATCGTGGATGGGGATGGACACTTCGGCGACGGGTGTGTGGATATTCTCGAGCAGAAGCCGGAGATGAAGGAGTACGTCAGCTACTTCCAGCACTACGACCAGAAGGGGTATCGTGCGCTGCTGGAAGACGCGATCAGGGAGCACAATCCCGACCTGATCATGTATCAGGCGGGTGCCGACGACTGGATTGGCGATCCGCTCGGCGGGACGAACACGGTGGCCCAGCTTTACCAGAGGGATGTGGCCACCTTCACCCTGGCCAAGCGCCGTGGGATTCCGGTCGTGTGCAACCTGGCTGGTGGGTACGCCGAGAACTTCCAGGACACGCTGTGCATCCACCTGAACACAGGCGAAGCGATGAAGGAGGTTTATCTCGGTACGGAGAAGCGTGACCTTGCCAGCTAGCTGCACATACTTCCATCCCAATCCATGATGGTGTATCGTGGCGCCTGTTGAGGTAACAGGAGCCAAGGGTGGAAGCGCCAAAGTATGACTACGTTCCCCGGGCCGCCTTCATGGATTTCCACCAGAGGACGGCACGGTGGAGCGTGATGATCTGTCACCGCAGAAGCGGTAAGACGGTGGCGGTGTTGAACGACTTGATCATCCGGGCGCTCCATGGGCGCCCGGATGGTTTGCGCCAGCAGTATGCCTACATGGCGCCATTCCAGAACCAGTCCCGGAGCGTGGCCTGGGAGTACCTGAAGAGCTACACCGCGCCATTCAGCAAGTGCCCTGGCTACAAGATCAGCGAGATGAACCTCACGGTGACGCTGCCTAGCGCGCGGAACCTGAACGAGCCGGGTGCGACAATCCTCCTGCTGGGCGCCGAAAACGCCGAGAAGCTGCGGGGTCTTTTTCTGGACGGGGTGGCGCTGGATGAGTTCCAGGACATCGCCCCCTATGTTTGGGACACGATCATCCGGCCAGCGCTGGCAGATCGCAGCGGGTTCGCGATCTTCGGCGGAACTGTCAAGGGGCACGACAACCCCCTCTGGGAGTTGTACGAGAAGGCCCGGATGCCGAACAGCGGGTGGTTCAGTAAGCTGTTGAAGGCCAGCGAATCCGGGATTCTGCCGTCCGACGAGCTTGAGGACCTGCGCCGCAGCATGACCGAAGAGGCGTATGCGAGCGAAATGGAGTGCGATCCCAACGCCACCATTACCGGACGCATCCTGCTCTCCCACCTGAAGGTCGAACAGGTCACACGGGTTCCGTGGCAACCCGACGGCGGGCCGGTGATGACCGCCTGGGACCTGGGAATGGCGGACACGACGAGCATCTGGACTGCGCAGACCGTCGGTAAGGAGATTCATCTGCTGCACAGCTACGAGGAATCCGGGCAACCGTTGAGCTTCTTCGTCAATTGGCTGCGGAAGTTGCCCTATGCCAAGTATTTTGGCGCGCACCTGATGCCGCACGACACGAATGTCAGGGAATTGGGCACGGGGGTGAGCCGGCTCGAGACCATGCGCAACCTGGGGATGCGCAACATCAAGATCGTTCAGAAGCTACCCAAGGATCAGCAGATCGACGCCGGTCGGATGCTGCTGGCGCGCTGCTGGTTTGACGAGGAAGGGTGCTCCGAAGGGTTGCGGGCGCTGCGGGGATACCAGTTTGCCTGGGATGCGAAGCGCCAGCGCTTCAGCTTGACCCCCCTGCACGACAAGAATTCCAACTTCAGCGACGCCTTCCTCCAACTGGCTGTCGGGATGCGCAAGGCTAACATCCACATGGACAACAATCCAGGTGTTTTCGGGATGACGGACGGGGAGTTGCTGGATATTGACGAGGAACTACCGATCGTGGAGCCATGGACCGACAACACTGGTGTATTTGCCTGAGTTGTGATCTAATCCGCGAATCAATCACCAGAGTTCCCATCAATGGCCAGTGCAAGACGTGTCAGACAGGATGCAGAAGCCGCGGCGAAGCGCTACGCCGAATACGCCAGTTTGATCGCCGGCTACAACGCGCGTGTGGATCAGATGAACAGTGGTAACGAGGCCGCGGTCAATCTCTACAACCAGCAGGTCGCCGAGTTCAAGGCGTTCCAGGAGTCCGTGGAGAAGGGTCAGGCGGTTGCGGTAGCCAACCTTGGACTGAGCACCGCCGGGGGATACGAAAATCTTGTCGAGAAGTTGGAGAAGAACTGGCCAGAGGGTAAGGTGCCGGCACCGCTGACACCTGAGCAGGAGAATATCGCCATCGCAGAACAGGTTCAACAGGCGCAATACATCAACCAGAAGGTGATCGAGGCCAACGCCGCCTGGGCCGCATCGTTTGGGCCGGACGGGCCGCCGCTTGGCGAGCAGCCGCCACCATATGACCCAGCCGCCGATCCCAACTATCCGAAATCGACGGTGCAGCCGACCTGGATCGACAGGGATAGTCCGGAAGGACAGAAGGTCATCCAGCAGTTGAGCAACGTCGGGTCCTATGCCATCGTTGGTGGCAAGGGTGGGAAGATCGTACCCATGGACCTGGATGAGAAGGGGTTCCCGAAAGACGCCGCAACCATGGTCAAGGGTGTCGAGAACCTGGGTGCGCTACCAACCCAGGTCGGGCTATCAACCATCGGCGACAAGCAGCATTGGGTCAATAATGGAGACGGCACGGCCACCAAGTATCTGGCTGGGCCGACCGGATGGTATGCTTCCGGTTCCCCAATCCGGATTCTTGCCTGGGACAAGTCTCCCCCGACACAAAACACCGACGCCGGGCCTGTTCCGGAACAACCGAAGGATTGGAACCCCAGCCTGCGCGAGCGGGCGGAACTGGAAAATCCGACCGTGGATGCGGCCGGTAGTAACATGGCCGCCGCCATGGGTTCCTACGTCAAAACGGGCTTGATGAACGAAGCATCACGCAATTCCGCCTTGGTCGATGAAGCCGGGCAACCACTAACAAGCACCGACACGGGTGTTCTGAACCGTGTCATGCGGGGAATCCTATGACCATCGAAGCCAATCCCGAACAAGCCCTCGAAGAGATCGTCCAGGAAGAGCAGGGTCGCGAGCAAAAGCAGGAACAAGTGCGCGAACAGCTTGCCCAGGTCCTGCTGAAACGTCGTGACCAGGCAGTGCGGTATCGCGCCGGCCTGGGTATCGAGACGCAATGGGCCGAAGACCAGGCGTACTACGAGGGTGAAGAGGAAAGCTCGCGCGTCGCCTATTACAAAGGGATGACCCTTGGCTCACCGCTGCTCGCGAAGCCCAAGAACGACTTCAAGTCCAAGATTTTCCTGAACATCACCCGCCCCTACGTCGAGACTGCTGCATCCAAGGTCATTGAGGTATTGTGTCCGGTCGATGACCGGGCCTTCTCGATCGTTCCCAGCCCGATCCCCTTCGCGGTCATGGGTGGCCAGGAGATGCGCGGGACGGCGATTCCACAGGAAATGGGTGCCCCGCCGGGCCAGGCACCGATGGTTGATCAGAACGGGATGCCTGCTGCACCGCAACAAATCCAGCAACAGCAGGTCGAGAAATCGGTCGAAGACAAGCTGCGGATCGCCGCGCGCGGCGCCGAACGCTGGATCGACGACGCCTTGCAGGAGTGTGGCTACGGCCGGGAACTGCGTCGCCTGGTTGATGACGCGGCCCGCCTGGGCACCGGCATCATGCGCGGCCCGATCCCAACCGTGCGTGTCTCGCGGAAGGTGGATGGCGACCAATTGGTCATGGTCGAAGAGATCGTGCCGGAATCGAAGTGCATCTCGATCTGGAACGCCTTCCCCGATCCAGCGTGCGGAGACAACATCCACAACGGTCAGTATTTCATCGAGCACGACAACCTGACCGAGAAGCAGGTGCGCGAACTGATCGCCGCCCCGGGGTACATCCCGTCGGCCATCGAGGAAGTTCTCAGGCAGGGACCGCAAGAGAACGCGACCACTGCCCTGGTCAAGGCGCCCCACGAATCTTCGGACCAGGTGGCCAAGAACTACCACATCTGGTACTACCACGGGTTCCTGTCGGTCGAGGATGTGGTCGCCATGGGGTGCGATTGCGGTGACATCGAGGGTGGTGTGGCTGCGGTCATCACCATCATCAACGATACCCCCATCAAGGCGCACCTGGCCCCCCTGAGTGCCGGGAAATTCCCCTACGACTTCATGTGCTGGCAGCGCACTGCCGGTAGTCCGTGGGGTATCGGCATTGCCCGTCAGATTCGCGCCTGCCAGTCCATCCTGAACGCCACGGTGCGTTCGATGATGGAGAACGCCGGCCTGTCCAGCGGCCCGCAGATCATCCTTGGTCGCGGCTCGATCATCCCGGCGGATGGAAGCTGGGTCATCACACCGCGGAAGGTGTGGTTGCTCAAGCCGGATGCCGACATCCCGGACGTGACCAAGGCGTTCAACGCCGTCCAGATTCCCAGCATCCAGCAGGAACTGCTCGAGACCGTCAATTTCGTGCTGAAGATGGCCGAGAACGTCACCGGCCTGCCGATCCTGCTGCAAGGGCAGCAGGGACCCACCGGCGTGCCGGAAACCGTCGGCGGGATGCAGATTCTCGTGGCCAACGCTTCGGGCCTGCTGCGCCGCATGGCCCGCATCTTCGACGATTCCATCACAAAGCCGCACGTCACCTCGTACTACGAGTGGATGATGGAGTTTGGCGAGGATGATTCGATCAAGGGTGACTTCCAGGTCATCCCGCGCGGGTCCAGCGCCCTGGTGATCAAGGACATGCGCGCCACTTTCCTGATCCAGGTGGTCCCGCAACTCATCGCGAACCCGAATTTCGGCATCGACCCGGCCCGCTACTTCAAGGAGGTGGCGAAGCTGAACGGTCTAGAACCCAGCGATGTGCAATTCACCGAGGCTGAACTGCAAGCGCTAATGCAGCAAGAAGCCCCGCCCGATCCGCGCGTGCAGGTTGCCCAGATCAGGACCGAAGGTGACCTCAAGAAGACCGAGATGGTGGTTGCCACCGACCAGGCGCGCATTGCCCGCGACATCGATCGCGATCGCGCTTATGTGGAAGCCGAGAACGAGCGCACCAAGACGACGGGCATTGTCAAGATGGCTGAACTCGAACTGCGCCGTGAGCTTTTGATCATGGAACTCGCGCAACGCGATAAACTCAGCATTGACACCATCAAGGCGCAACTTGCGATGAAGGGTGCCGATGTTGATCTGACGCGGGAGTTGGCACAATTCGGTCACCTTAGCGCCCAAGAAGCTCGGGTGACCGACGGTGAATTGGCAAAACAACAAGCTGTGGTTGAAAGCGCTGTGGAAAAGATCGAGCCTCCCGGGCGGGCTCCTGCCGGATATGGTGACTCGCTTTAATGTCGAGAAAAAAGACTGACGAGCAGTTCAGGAAAGATGCACAAAGGGTGCATCCCGGTCTGTACGAGTACCTTGAACCTTATCAAACGGCGCGCACGAAAATGGAGATTCGCTGCCGTCGTTGTGGAAACGTGTTCAAGATGATGCCAAACAGCCACCTTGATGGTCAGGGTTGCGAACCTTGCCGGCGTAGGGATTCTCGTAATGGGGTGCGATATTCCCAAGAAGAACTTCTTGTAAAGATGTCCAGGCTGCACGGGTGGAAGTATGCCTATGATCTCGGTGACTATCGTTCTGTAAATTCAAACATCACGATCGTTTGTCCTGAACATGGTGCTTTTCGTGCCACACCGAGCAACCATCTTCGAGGTAAGGGGTGTGCCAAGTGTGCAAAGTACGGATTCAACCCTGAAGCTCCGGCCTACCTTTATTTGCTGGTGGCAACCTTCAACAAGGAGGAGGTTGTCAAGGTCGGTATCACAAACAATCCGCGAGTTCGTCTTTTGAAAAATCGCAATGCCGATGGGATTGATTGGGTGCTCGCTTGTCAAATCTGGTACGCTCGTGGAAGCGAAGCCATTGCTCGTGAGCAGGTTCTCATATCTAAGTTCGGTTTGCCTTTTCTCGGTAAGGAGCGTTTTTTCATGGACCATAATGTTGCAAGGTGGGTTTTCTCTGAGGTCGCGCTGTGATCCCGATCCCCGACGACTTCGAACTTCAACCGGCTGAATCTGTTCCGATCAAGAAGCCGGAGGCGCGTGAGCAGGCTCGCTTGGTCGCCGCCCTGCGGCGCAAATGGGCACCGCTTTCTGATGATTTGCGGCCGATCGTGGCACACATCCCCAATGGAGGTGGGCGCGACGCTCGGGAAGCGGCGAACCTGAAAACTCAGGGTGTGCTGCCAGGAATTCCCGACCTGATCATCCTTGCTCCGGGACCTACCACCGTGTTCGTCGAGATGAAGGCCCCGGACGGTCGGGTTTCGTTGAGTCAAGTGAATGTCCATCGGAGCCTTGCTGGGTTTGGGCACCCTATCATCGTCGCCTACAGCGCCGAGGAAGCGCTGGCTGAATTGAGGAAAATCGTATGCAAGATGTGAATGATCTCGTCGATCTGGTCTTTGCCGACGCCGACGCCGCCCACCGGCAACACCTGGCGACCGAATCTTTCGCTGAACACATGGCGCTCGCCTCCTTCTATGAGGATGTTCGCGATGCAATGGACTCCTTGGCTGAAGCGCTGGTTGGCATGGGGCAACGCCCGCAACCAGCACCCAAGAAAATGCTCGACCAGTTGCGTGACAGCTTTGTTCAGTTGCAGGATTTGCGTTCGATCTGCGACGGAGTGCCGGGGGCCGAGAACCTGTTCGACAACATCACCTCGACCTATCTGACGGCCATCTATAAGTTGGATCGCCTGAAATGAGGATCGATGCCAACAGCGCCACATGGATGGTGATCGAAGCCTATGTCGAGCAGCGCCTGGCCGAACATCGCAAGCGCCTGGAATCCAACATCACATGGGATGAAACCCAGGCGACACGAGCCCAGATGCGCGAACTACGGCTTTTGCTTGCAGAGGCCCAGCCGACTGATGCACAATATGTAGCACTTGACATTGAACAGGAGATGCAGCAATGAGCACCGAACTTACCCAAGAACAACTCGACGCCGCGATGGACGCGGAGTTCGAAAAAGGTTTCAACGCCGAACGTGGTGAAGTGGTTGAACCCGCCTTCGAACCGACACCGGATACGGAAGCTAAGGTTGAATCGACACCGGAGCCGGAACCCACCCCTGAACCGACACCGGCCGCGGCGCCAGCGCTGGCCGGTCTCACAGAAGAGCAGATCACCAATGCCCTGGCTCGCGTGTCGCAGCAGCAGGCGACCATCGACAAGCTGGGTGGGCGTATCGGACATCTGCTTCAGCAGGTCGAGCAGTTGAAGGCGGTGCCGCGGACAGCATCTGAGCAGCGCTCCTTCGACCTCAAGCTGACCAGGTTGGGCGAAGCCTTCCCGGAACTGGCCGAACTCCTGCGCGAAGACCTCAAGGGGATCGGCGACACCCAGGTCGCGCCGGCCGGCGCCGGCCCTGCCACCTTCACCGCCGAAGACGTGGATCGCATCGTCACCGAGAAGCTGACCAGCTTCCAGCGCCAGCAGGAACGGGCCATGGAAGTTAAGGTGCTGGGTTCTGCCCATCCCGATTGGGAACAGGTGATCAAGACCCCGCAGTTCGCCATCTGGCGCGACAACGTGATCAAAGATGGGAAGGAGTTGATGGAATCGGAAGACGCCTCGTTCATTTCCAGGAAGCTGACCGAATTCAAGGATTGGTCAAAAGCGACCGTCGTGACTGCGCCGGCGCCGGCCTCTGCCGCCCCGGCACAATCTAGCCGCCAGCGTCTCGCCAATGCCGTGCTTCCCCGCACCACGGCAGCACAGCCAGCATCCGGCCCGGCCACGGAAGAGGATGCTTTCATGGCCGCCTTCAAGACCGAGCGCGCCAAAGCTGGTTATTGACAGGAAACCGTGAAAAATATCACGGTCGGGATCACAAAACCCGGCCGCGATATTGACACCACTGTCACCGCTTGATATTCTGTTGTCTCCGTAGCAAACTCAACTTGACAGGAGAAACCGTAATGAAAATCTTCACCAGCCTGGTGTTCGCACTGGTTGCAATCTTCGCCAATCCGGCTTTCGCGACCAACCTGCTGCCGACGCCGAACGTCAATGCCCAGGACCAGAACCAAGGGCAAGACCAGGGCCAGCTTCAAGGGCAGCTTCAGGGCCAGGGTCAAGCCCAGGGCCTGATCAACGCCAACAACATCGGCGTGTCCAACCGTATTAGCAACGATGTGCGCAACAACGCCAACGCTTTTGCCGCTGCCCAGGCCGGCGCCAAGTCGAATGCGCAGAACCTGACCACCACCGACGTGCGCAACAACAACGGCGGCAACACGCTGACCGTCAATGAGGCGGCGATTCCGGCCGACACGAGCGTTCGCTACTCCGGCGGGTACGAAGTCAAGAACGTGCCCAGCTTCGCACTCGGCAACGTCTATCCGACCGCACCTTGCATGGGGTCTTCGCAAGTGGGTGGCTCCGGTGTGGGATTCAGCATCGGCATCGGCACCTCATGGACTGACGACGAGTGCGGCATCCGTGAAACGGCTCGCAGCTTCGCCGGCGCCAACCTGAAGGAAGACGCTTTGGCGATTCTCTGCACCAGCAAGTACGCCGCCGCCGCGCCGTCGTGCAAGGCACGGGCCAAGACCGAAGAGTAACCACCATGCCCTCGACCAGCAAAGCCCAGCGCAAAATGATGCAGGCCGCTGCGCACAACCCAGCGTTTGCCAAGAAGGTTGGCATCCCAGTCAGTGTCGCCAAGGAGTTCAACCAGGCCGACAACAAGAACAAGGGTATCCTCAAGCGCTCTGCTGGTCGCGGAAAGTAATTGCAGCAGTCGCCGATAGGCAGCCCCGGTCACAAGCCGGGGTATTTTTTCGCCAGCCCTATTGACAAAAGCTATCGACATTGGCAGAGTACAGCCATGGCGCCTATCAGACGCCACCTAAAACATTCGACCTTGATGGCCGTGTGACAAACCAAACCTCAATCCATCAAGGAGTAAGACGCCATGTCCGGCCAACTTTACGCTACCCAGACCCCACGAATCGGCAAGGTCAAGGGTGAAATCCTCGCTCGCGCCATCCCCTGCGAAGTTCTGGGTCTTGCTGCCCACAACAAAGAACTGCCGCGCAATAGCTCGACGACCATCATCTTCCGTCGCTGGGTTCCCTACGACGCGACCGCCGCCAATCCGAACCTCCTCATCGGCGATGTTTTCCCGGCCAACACCGTCGAAACTGAAGCCTCGAACCGTGTCACGACCAAGCTGACGGCCAATCTGACATCGGAAGGTGTCACCCCGACGCCGGATACCATCGTCGCCCAGGATATTACCGCGGTCATGGTCCAGTACGCTTGCCTCTACTCCTTCACGGATGTGGTCGCCGACATGTACGAAGACGACATCGAGGATGCCCTCAAGACCCAGGTCGCCGAGCGCATGATGCTCATTCGCGAACTGGAACTCTACTCCAAGGTCCGGGCTGGCACGAACCGCTTCTTCGGCGGCGCCGGCACCACGATCGCCACCGTCGATGGTAAGCTGACCGCCAAGATGCTGCGCAAGATCGCAAGGTCACTGGCGCGCAACTATGCGCGCAAGCCGACCAGCATCCTGGCGCCGACGCCGAACATCGACACGAAGTCGATCGAAGCTGCGTACCTGGTCTTTGGTTCCAGCGACATGGAAGCCGATCTGCGTGACACCACCGCCTTCCCTAGCTACACCCCGGTCGCGTCATACGGTTCCCGCAAGCCGATCCACGAGAACGAAATCGGTTCCTTCGAGCAATTCCGCTTCGTCGTTTCGCCCGACCTAGTTCCGTTCCAGAACGGCGGCGCGGCGGTCGGCGCAACGGCTTGTGTATCCACCGGCGGCACTGCCATCGATGTATATCCGCTGATCGTCGTCGGTCAGGAAGCCTACGGCACCGTCGCCCTGCGTGGCGCCAAGTCGTTCGATCTGGGCATCATTCCGGTCGGCAACCGCGACTCCGCTGACCCGCTGGCCCAGCGTGGCTACGTCGGCTCCAAGTGGTACGGCGTGTCGGTGCTGCTGAACCAGCAGTGGATGGCTGTCGCCTTCGTTGGTGTCGGCAACCTCGCTTAATCAGCGACCAGTGTGACAGAACAAGGTGGTGGGTCGAAAGCCCACCCCCTTTTTTCTGCAAGGACCAATATCGAAGCTCGGCACGGTTCCCGAATTTCCAACCTGAAACCAATTGCCAATCGATAGCTGATTGATGCAGGCTATCACCTCAACCTTTTTTTTTTTCAACAGGAGCATATCAACATGGGCGCACCCCGCACATCCAAAATCATCGACTCTCCGGAAACCGAAGTTCCGAAGCCCAGCGACATCACCTTTGATTCCGTCTATGTGCCGGACGAGCCGGAGATCATCAAGGTTTCCGCACCTTCCGGCGGCGCCGGAGACAAGAAGCAGTTCGACGAACTGAACTTCAACGAAGAGTTCGTTGAGGTGATGGTGCATGAAACCACCGACAAGAACGCCGAAGACCCGGTATTCACCGCCTGCAACGGCGTGACTCAATACTTTTTCCGCGGCCAGGTACAGAGTGTTCGTCGGAAATACCTGGCGATCCTGGCTTCCTGCAAGGAGCACGCGATCAAGACGGTCGAATATACCCAGGCCGACGGTTCGCGGGCCACCAAGATCGTTCGCACCTCTTCGCTCAAGTACCCATTCAGCGTGATCAGCGATCCGAATCCCCGGGGCGCCCCGTGGCTGAGAGCCCTCCTGTCCTCAGCCACGTAATAAAGCCTGCTGTTCTCCTGCGGCAGCTTTCCCGGCGCCCTTGCGGCGCCGGTTTTCATTGTGCTACTATCGCGAAGACTACTTCTGAGGTAACCCCGTGAATTTCCTTCAACTCTGCCAGAGAACCGCGCAAGAAGGTGGTGTTTCAGGGCAAATCACATCCACCCAAAACCAGACCGGCGAAGCCAGGCGGATCATCAATTGGGTCAATAGCGCCTACCGTGAAATCCTGAACAGCGACCAGTTCGCCTTCGGATTCGTCCGCAAGGAGGTTCATAAGCAACTGATCCCTGGTCAGGGCACCTATGCCCAGGTCGATCTCGGGATCACCGATCTTGGTCAATGGGATACCGAAACCGTGCGGGTCTCGATCAACGAGGATCGCAGCGACGAGACGTTCATCATTGGTCAGCGCTGGCCGGCGTTCCGGGACTACTGGCGGTTCAGCACCAGGCGTTACACCACATCCCGCCCCCTGAACTGCGCTGTCAATCAGGAAACCAACCTCGAGATCGGGCCGGTTCCAGACACCGCCTATTGGCTGACGTTCCAGTACCTTGCCGTCCCTTCGGACCTGTTGGCCGACACCGACATTCCGGTCATCCCAGAGCGTTGGCAGATGGCGATTGTGTGGCGCGCGCTGCGCCACTACGGTATGTTCGAGTCCGCCCCTGAAGTGGTCATGCGGGCCGACAGCGCCTACAACGAGATCGTCTTGCGCATGACCCTCGACCAGGCGCCACAGATCGTGGTTGGACCCCCACTATGCTGAGACCCGAAGGGCTCCCACCGGTACAGTACGAAGTCACCCCGCTTCAAGGTGGCTTCGATCAGATCACCTCTGCCTACAATCTGACACCTGGGGCCTTGCGGGATTGCATCAACTTCGCCTGCCGCTCGCAGGGTGGGTACTATCGCATTCCAGGGTACGAGCGCATTGATGGTCGGCCCGCTCCGAGCAGTGCGGAGTTCATCGCCATCGACGTGACGATGAATCCTGGGGAACCCCTACCACCTGTCGGTTCAGTTGGCACATTCGGCAATCTTCAGGGTACGGTCTGCTACATTGACCCGTTCGGGACCTACATCGTGATCACCAAGTTCTCCATTGTCGAAGAGGAAAACTGATGGACATCTCGCTGTTTGTTCCTGGTGACATCGACCTTGGAAGCGGGGTTATCGGTACGGCGACAGGTATTCACACCCAACTGACGATCAAGCAGAATGCGATCATCAAGGCGGCTGCGGCCAACATCTACCGTGCTGACATCCAGCCTGTGCCTGGATCAGGCCCGATCCGCGGCGTTGTCTATTTCAAGGATCAGGTGTTCGGTTTTCGGGACAACGAAAACGCCGACGCCGAAGACATCTATCGCAGCACTCCGACCGGGTGGGAAAAGGTCGATCTCGGCTGGACCATCCAATTCAGCAACTTGCAGGATGAAATCTCCGAAGGTGACACGCTCACCCAGGGGTTTGCTTCAGGTACGGTTGAGCGTTGGATCATCACCTCCGGTGACATCCAGTCCGGAGTCAATACCGGATATTTCGTTCTCAGCGGTGTTGGTGGGGATTTTTTCGCAGCGGGTGCGGCGTTGGTCGGAGCGGTGGTAGTCACTCTCGACGGCGCCGAAACAGCAATCACCCTGAGTCCGGGTGGGGAGTATAACTTCACCATCGGCAACTTCAGCGGCTACTATGACAACGAGCGTGTCTATGGTGCCGACGGGGTGAATGATGCCTTCGAATTCGATGGCACGGTGTATGTGCCGATCCTGGTTGCGACGCAGAGCAAACCGAGATATGCGCTTGTGCATTCGAACCACCTTTTCCTGGCTGTGGAAAGCTCACTATTGCATTCCGCTGTCGGAAACCCCTACAACTTTGAAGTTGTCAATGGGGCTGGGGAGATCGGCACCGGCGGCAAGATCACGGGCCTGCTGATCCTGCCAGGCAACCAGGGCACAGCCGCCCTTGAGGTGACCTCACGTAGCTCGACGTGGGTTCTCTACGGCACATCGGCGCAGGATTGGAAGTTCGTCAATTACAACGTCGGTGTCGGCGCCTTGGACCGCACTTTGCAGAACCTCTTCGACGCCTTCTCGGCCGATGACCACGGCATCACGATGATGAAGCAATCCCAGAACTATGGGAACTTCGACGCTGCCCGTCTTACCTACAATATTCAGCCGTTCATCACAAGCCTGGTTGGCCAACTTACCTGCTCGGCCCTGAGTCGTTCCAACAGCCAGTACCGGGTCTATTACGCGAACGGGTTCGGGATTTACACCACCGCCACTCCGCAGGGTATCGTCGGTCATGGCGTCGTGCTGTTCCCCGATCCTGTGATTTGCAGCTTCGATGGTGAGAATTCAAACGGCAGGACGGTGCATGTGTTCGGCACAAGCACAGGCTATGTGATGCAGAACGATTCCGGGACCAGTTTCGATGGTGCCCAGATCAATGCCTACTTGAACACCAACATCAACACGGCGAAGTCTCCCAGGATTCGCAAGCGGTTTCGTCGCTGCGTTCTTGAGCTACAAGGTGGCAACTACGTGGAGATGCAGGTTGGATATGCGTTCGAGTGGGCCAGCGAGCAAATCCTGCCCCACGCATTTGAAGAAGGGTCGATGTCTTTCGCCGCCTTGTCGTTCTGGGACACCTTCACCTGGGACAGCTTCTATTGGGACGGGCGCTCCAATGACGTGGTGTCGGTGGAACTCGAAGGCACCGGTGAGAACCTGCAAATGATGATCGTGGTGGATTCCGATTACGTTGAGCAATTCACGATCCCGAGCGCGATTTTTCATTACACACAACGGCGCGGCAATCGGTGATAGAATTGTCCAACATTTGAGCGAGACAGCACAATGTCGAACGAATACTTCCAACCAGGTTCAGTTCCCGCCCCGAACAGTCCGGGGTCATCTGCTGTCATCCGTAACGAGTTTGCCAACATCGCCGCGGCTTTCGACAAGCTGCCGACCCTGGCGGACAATGCCGGATACCTCATCGCTGTCGATCCTACCGGAACGCGCCTGATTTCTGCCGGATTCAACGTCGATGATATTGTCACCCTCGACGGCGAGCAAACGCTCACCAACAAGACGATCGCCTGGGACGATAACAGCTTCCCTGGCTTTGGCACGGCCGCAACGAAAAATGCTAGCACTGTGCCTGGAACTGGTGAGGTGCCAGTCATGGTCGGCCCGAACCTGTTTGGTCCGATCGATGGTTCGAACCTGATCAACTTGAATACCGGCAACTTCGGCGGTGTTGTTCCTGTCTCCAAAGGTGGTACTGGCGCATCCGATGTCACCGGCGCACAGGCCAGTTTGGGGATCGACCTTAAGGCCAACATCAACAGTCCCTCTTTTACCGGCACGCCGACCGCCCCCACACCTGGTATTGGTGACGCCAGCGCCAGGGTTGCCACAACCTACTTCGTCGCCAACACCCTGGATGCCATCGGTGCCTCCACTCCGAGCGACGACTTGCCGCTCATGGATGGTGTGGCAAGTGCCGGCACACCTGGCAGCTTCCTCGTTTCCAGGAAAGATCACGTCCATCCTACCGACACCAGTAGGGCGCCGACCAGTGCTTCCACGGCTGCCGGAACTACTTTCACCCCTGCCGGAGGCATCGCCGCCACGAACGTACAGGCTGCCATTGTCGAACTCGACACCGAGAAGGCGCCGCTGGCAAGCCCGGCTTTAACCGGTACCCCGACCGCCCCCACACCGGCCGCCCAGGACACCAGTACCAAGATTGCCACGACGGAGTGGGTGCAGAGCACGATTGCTGCCCTTCCCCCTGCCGGGATGCTTCCGGACAACGACATCCCGGAGACGAACGGTGTCGGGAGTGCCGGAACAAGCGCTGAAGCCTCCCGCGGCGATCACGTTCATCCGACCGATACCACGCGCGCGCCGCTGGCAAGCCCGACCTTCACAGGCAATCCGACGGCACCGACGCCATCTCCCGGAGACAACGATACCAGCATCGCCACCACCGCGTTCGTGACGGCAGCCAATGCTTTGATCACTGCCGACATCAACGCCAAGGATGCGCTGAACGTCAAGAAGACCAGCGGCACCGGGTCAGCCCTGTTGCCGGTGGGCACCACTGCCCAGCGTGACGCATCGCCGACACTCGGCGGTTTGCGTTTTTCAACCACCCTTACAGGATGGGAGGGTTGGAATGGAACCAACTGGACATCTGTCGGTGGTGGGCAGATGCTCGGTCAAGCGCCGGTCAAGGCGATCTTTTTCAACAACACGAATATCAGCGAAGACCTGACCGTGGTGGCCGGTACGAACGGCGGCACCTTTGGTCCGGTAACCATCGACAGCGGCAATACCGTCACGATCGAAGACGGTTCCACGTGGAGCATCGTATGACAACTCAAATCTCAGGCGATACTGGCGTCAGTCAGTGCCAACCGAACAGTGTGAGTCAGGACGACTTGCAGAGTGGGGTGGTAGGTAAAGGTCCGGCGTTTAGTGCAACGGGCCAAGTGTTTGTCGGCAACGTCAATGTGGCGATCAAGGTTCCCGTACAGACCGAGGTCTTCGACACCGACAACTGCTACGACGCGCCCAACAGCCGCTTCACGCCGAATGTGGCGGGCTACTACCAACTGAACTGCACAGGCGGCAACCAGTCGGCGCTGGATACCTTTGGCCTCTACATTAATTTTAGGAAGAATGGTAGCGTCGTGCTGGCGCAAGGCGGCGGCACGGGTAACGCTTCCGCCTACGCTCGCGGCAGTGCTAGTGCGGTGGCCTACTTCAATGGGACGACAGATTTCGTTGAGGTGTGGATCACTCCATTGGGACCGTCCGGTACACTGAACGTGATCTGCTCCGACTTCTCCGGGGTACTTGTGAGGGCTGCATAATGTCTCTAATTAAAGCAATCAAGCATCAACTTGGCCTCTCCGTCACACCTGCTAACAACTTCACCCTTACAGCAGAAGCTGATAATGGCACTATGAAGCTCGCAAGGGGTAATGCAGGAGCTACTACGCAGGACATCATGACTGTAGATGCTGCTGGCAAAGTGGTATTTCCACAAAACAACAGAACTTGGCAGAACGTTATTGGTAGTCGTACTGCCGGTATTCTTTACACAAATAGCACTAGCTATGAGATTTTTGTCGCTGCAACCTTTTATACTCAAGCGGCAGGTGGATATGGGTGGATTGAAGTGGATGGGTTGGTTATAAGCTTAACCACCCAAGCACCCAATGCATACCTATCTGGTGGTATTTGTGTGCCAGTTCCTCCTGGAGCAACATATAAAGTGGGTGTAACGAATGCTACGGTGAATAACTGGAAGGAATACAGATGACGGCCAAGATAACATCCTCTGCCGACGGCACCAAAGTTACTATCGGCACCGCAGCGAAAGATGCACTGCAAATAGACGCGACGGCGAATACCATCAAGGCGGTCGCTCCGTGCAGTTTCCTACCCCTGACCAGCTACGCCAATGATGCTGCCGCTGCGGCGGGCGGGGTTGCTATCGGCGGACTGTACCACACGACTGGCACAGTCAAGGTCCGGCTGGCATGAGAATCCCACTCGTCCTCCTGCTCTCCGGGTGCGGCACCACAGCGAAATATGGGCTGCAAATCTACGCGACGGCGAAGTGTATCAATTTTTCCGGTGCTCTTGTGAGAGTAGCATAATGCTCAACTTCGAACTCCTTCCCAACTGGAAAGACGTGGCCAAGAAGGCGTGGTCGATGTGGGGCAACTATATCACGATGGTCTTGGCTGGCATGGAGACCATCTCGGTCGTGTTCTTGAACGGCACACCGTCTATAACCATTCTCGTCGTTGTTTTCACGATCAACGGCCTTTCCGCAGGTGCTCGGCTGGTCGCCCAGAACGGGTTGAGCAAGGGTACTCCGATCGACATGAACAGCGAGGATTTGGCGGAATTGGCTGATCTCATCATCCAGCACTCGCAAACCCCTGCACCTGTCGATCGCATCGAACAATGAACCCTGCCTATCTTTCTCGCAAGTTCCTCCTGACGTTGCTGGTCGTCCTGCTCGGTACGTGGCTGAGGTGGTTTGATCTGGTAGATGGTGGGATGTGGGTCACGGTCGTGTCGCTGGCCCTGACGGTATATGTCGGCGGCAACGTCGCTCAGAAGAAGGTAGCTCCGCAATGATCAAGTATCCGCGCTCCACGATTGCTGCGCTCACCCTGTCTGCTGCCGGCTTCGCCGGGATCGTACTGCATGAGGGCTGGTCCAACAACGCAATCATCCCGGTCCCCGGCGATGTCCCAACGATTGGCTTCGGCTCCACCGTCCATGAAGACGGCGCCCCGGTTCGCATGGGAGAGGTCATCACTCCACCCAAGGCGGTGCGTCTTTCTGTGGCGCACATAGCCAAGGATGAGGCGAAAGTGCGGAAGTGCCTCGGTGACGATACACAACTCTATCAACATGAGTGGGATGCCTACGTGTCGTTCGCCTATAACGTCGGCACAGGGAACTTCTGCAACTCTTCGATCCCGGCCAAGGTTCGCTCCGGCCAGTATGCAGAAGCGTGCCGGGTGATGGGGCAGTATGTTTGTGGTCCGGCGACGCAGGCCACCCGTGCCAAGCCGGGGCAGAAGTGCTATCATCCGACTAGACCGCTGCGTGTCCTTCAAGGCCTGGTAAATCGCCGTGGTGAAGAGGTTGCCACCTGTCTCGGAGATGAACTCAAGTGAATACCATCCGTCGCAGCATCATCTCTGCCGAGATCACCTCGCTCCGCGACTCCGATCGGAGAATTGCGGGCTTGATCGCTGCTGAACGCAAGAGCCTTGACATGGGTGAGCCCCATGCCTCGTGGGTTACCATCGCCATGCTCAAGTGCGCTGCCGGTGCGGTGCGACAAGCTGAACGGAGCCTGGGTGCCGCTCTTGATCCGAGCGACGTTGAACACATCGAGATCGTAGGTGTGTGATGACTCCGGCTCGGACCTTGATTCTGGCACTGGTTGTGGCTCTTGGGCTGTCTCTGGTGACGTTGTTCATCGCGAACGCGCGGGCCAATCAGTTCAAAGCGGAATTGGAAACCTGTGCCGCAAACCACAAGGCGTTCGTCTCTCTCACGAAATCGGCCGGCGAACTTGCCAAGGCCAAAGCTGAAGCCACGGAGGTACAAAATGCAATCATCGTCGAACAGACTCACACCGGTTGGGCTGCGGCTCTTGCTAGTGTGCGCAGCGACGCTGGCCGTGAGCGGCTGCGCATCGCAACCAGTGGAGGTTCCGGTGGCAGTGGAGTGTCCGCGCCAACCCAAGATCGACCCGTCAATGCTGGAACCGACACCAACACAATACCTTCTCCCGCCAGAGTTGCGCAGGACTGCGCGGAAACCACAGTAACAGCAAACTACCTGCAAAGCTACATCGAAAAAATTGAGGCGCAGTAATGATCGAACCATCCCACCAACATTTTGACTGGTTTTTCCGGATTGTCGATCACGCCAAGGAATCGTTTGCCTCATTCGCCTTCTATGGTGCAACGCAGCAAACCCAGATCAACACGTCGGCAATTGCCACCTCGATTGTCGTCGGTATCCTGTCTGCGATGGCCGCCACATACGTTCAATCCGATCGCACGGCCAATGATCTAAAGCGGGAAGCTGCCGCCAGTGCTGAGTTTAGGCAAGAGGTCAGGGAGTATATGCGTAACCAGGGTGACAGGTTGTCTGCCATCACCGAGAAAACATCACGGCTCGAGGTGCAGGTTGCGAACATACACGGCGCCATGGGCGGTATGGGCGGTATGGTCGGCATGTCCGGAATAAGCGGAAAGGGGCGGTAGTGAAAACCTTGCTTTGGCACATCCCAGCTTTCGTTTTCAAGACGCTGATCTGTTTCATCGCTACCGCCTTCATGTCTCTTGTCGGCCTTCCGATGGTTGCCGTAGCCTTGCTTGCTGGAACCAGGGACATCCCTCAAACAGCAACCCCTTTCATCGAATCTTCCGGGGTGTGGGTACTGAGAAGGCTGAAGCCATTCTTCCTGTTTTGGGACAACCCGTTCGACGGCGCCCTTGGAGATTCATACGGAGACTGGAATAGAATCAGGAACGGGGAGGCACGGAGCTTCTTTTCCATGTGGCTATGGTTGGCGGTACGAAATCCAGCCAACTATTTCGGCCGCTTTGTTCTCGGAATCGACGCCAAGGATTACAGGTACAAGCTGCTCGGTGGTGTGCAGGAGGTTTCAGAAACCAAGCACGGGTGGCAATTCATTTTGGCCACCCATAGAACTACCGGAAAACACGTCTATTCTTTGAAGTTTTCATATCCCTGGTGGTTTAATCCGAAACGGGTTTTCTACGGAGCGTTCGGGTACAAACTTCAAATGGGGTTCGGGAATTTGACAGCGGAATCCAATATCCGTGATAGATTGGTCGGTGTTGTAGCACGGGTGAATCCTTACAAAAACATCGAATCGAAACTGAACACCTAAACGTAGCAGGAAAAGACCATGATCACAGCACCCATTCTTGGCCAAGCCACACAGCAAGTGGCTGGTGCGGCGACGCTCGATCCCAACCAACTTGCCCAGGCAAACGCGACCACGGTTTCCGGCCAGGCTAGCAACATCATTGGCCAGGGTGGCCCCTTGATGCAGCAGGCGGCCACCATCGGAAACTCCATAGCGGCCCAGCGCGGACTCCTGAACTCCAGCATGGGTATTCAGGCTGCGCAAAACGCTGTGCTTCAGAACGCAACTCAGCTTGCCCAGGGTGACGCGAATGCTTTGAACCAGGCGAGCCAGTTCAATGCGCAAGCAACGAACCAGGCGCTTGGTCAGAACACGGCAAACCAGCAAGCCGCGAACCAGTTCAACGCCCAGCAGGGTAACGCCATGAGTACATGGAACCTGGGGCAGCAAAACGAAGCGGTGATGAAGACGCTCGATGCCAACAACAAGGAGTCCTTGATGAACATCGAGGCGAACTACAAGACCTTGATGCAAGCCAATTCCAGCGCTTCCGGGATGTACGAACAGATGCTGAAGAACCTGTCCGACATCCAGACCAACAAGGATATGGACGCTGCCACCAAGAGCACGGCCATCCAGAACCAGCTTACCTACCTGCGCACTGGCATGACCATGCTTCAGAACATGAACGGTATCAGCGGCCTCGTCACCTTCTAACCATGCACATCCCGGCCGACGTTCGCACCTACCAGGCCCGCGCAATCCACTACACCGGGGATCGCGGGCCTTGGCTCGAGCACATGGTCGAGGATTGTGGCTGTTCGCTGGACGAGGCGGTTGAGTTGCTGACACCATACGAGGTGATTCCCTACATTGATCCGAAGCACGGCCACATGGCGACGCTGATCAAGCAGAACAAGGAGGTGCATTTTGCGGCGTACCGGCGGTTTCGTCGCAAAGCGCATGTCACATCCGACCGGATCAAGGAGTTTCTGCAACCCATCCTGGACAAGGAGAAGTTCCTGGTCACCAAGGTTGCCGACGATGAAAGCGATGCCTTCATCACCCATTTGGGTTTCGAGCCACTTGGCACTACAATGCAGGGGCTTCGCACCTTCATTCTGAACGAGATCAAATATCCGAGGTTGCACTGATGAACACCTTCGAACTACGTCAAAACCTGCGCTACTACGACCAGCGCTTCAGCGAGATGCCTGTCGGCGATCCCATGTCGGGTGCTCCTTATGGGGAATATCTGAAGTCGAAGGCGATCGGAGCGATCATTGGTGTCGTCGCTGCCATTGCCACGGTCGGAGCCGCCGCCCCCATCATAGCTGGTGCCATTGCAGGCACAGCCAGTGTAGGGGCCGGCATTGCCGCCGGCGCCATGGCCGCCGGTGGGGTGATGACTGGTGTCGGCGCGGCAACAGGGAACAAGAAGCTGATGAAGATCGGTGGCGTGCTGGCCTTGGCCGGCGGCTTGGGTTCATTGGCCCTGGGTTCGTTCAGTACAGCTTCGTCGGTTGCCGGCGAAGCGGTGCCAGGCACTGTTGCGGCGGAACCGGTTGCCGAGGGTGCCATGCAAGGTGCCTCTGAGCAACTGACCGGCAAGCTGGGGGCAGCTTCCACATCGGAAGCATTCGGTGCAAGCGCCGAAGGGATGAACGCAGGCGCCCTAAGCGTCGACAAGCTGGCTTCTGCAAACGTATCTGATCTCGGAGGCGGCGTCGCTCAAGCGTCTGGGAATTTTACTGGTGCTGGGCAAGGCGGCCTTCTTTCTGAATCCATCAACGCGCCGAGCAGCGCTCTGACCGTACCACCAAACGATGTGGTGGCATACACTGGTAAGGATTTCTCTGCCAGTGCAGTCAATCAAAGTGTTTCACCGACGGTCGAGGAGGGGGGTTTCCTCAACAAAGCCGGTAGCTGGATGGACAAGAACAAGACCCTGGTCGAAATGGGTGGCAAGCTCCTGAGCAACCTTGGCAACCAGGCTGCCGCTGCCGACAGGGCAGCGGCTGCCGGCGGCGGAAGCGGCAGCACGGAAGCGAACAACGCCTATCTGACGGCCAAGGCGAACGAGACGAATGCTTCGGCCGAAGCCCTACGCACCAAACAGGCCGCCGAAGAACAGCAACGCAGGAATGCCAACACCCAAGTGATGATGATCTCTGCAAGCGATCCGAACCGTGATGCCAAGGTGGCCGATGCGGTGACCCGGGGTATCCCGTACCAGATCATGTTCCAGCCCGCTGCGGCACCTGTTTCGATGAGCGGGCAGAATTACGCCACGACCAGCAACCAGTGGGCGCCCCAGCGCTAAGGAAACCCCATGTCTATCCTTCAAGACTCCATGCAAAACGCTCAAGTTCCTGCCGGCCCTGCCGCCCAGGGTGGGCCGGCGCCGGCCTCCGGCGGACAGCAGTTGCCTCCACCGAATCCGGAGACTACAAGCCCGCTCGTCAAGGCCCACGAAGACGAACTCGCGAACATGGTCAAGGTCATGCCGCCGCAGATGCGCGACGCCTACCAACGTGTCGTCGTCGCCGGCAAGAAGATGATGTACGCACCGGAAACGGCCGAAGCAATCCAGGGGATTATCCTCGACGACGAGGTTCCCATGGCGAACAAGCTGGGAGAGGGTGTGGCCAACCTGGTAGTGATGATGGACAACCAGGGCAACGGTACTATCCCCAAGGACATCCTCGTCCCTGTGGGCGTCACCCTCATGTTCGAGGCAGCCGACTATCTGTTCGAAGTTGGTATGGAAGTCACCGAGAAGGACCTTTCCGACGCCATGGAGTTGATGGTGTATTCCATCTTCGCGGCATACGGTGTCCCGGAAGAGGAAGTCGATAAGACCATCGACAAGTTGATGGGTGATCTCGATCTCGATGAAGAGACTAAGCAGAAGCTGGTCGGCGGCGTCGAGGAACGCGAGCAGGCTGACATGGAAGCGGCTGAAGGTCCGGCAGGTGAAGAAGCTGAATTCAACGCCGGGTTTGCAGCCGAGCAGGACAAGCGGAGGATGTAATTATGGGCTGGTCTCTGACTGGAATTCTGGGTGCCGTCGGCAGGGCTGTCGGCGATACGGCTCAAGAGTGGGCAAAAAGCGGACTACTTGAAGAAGCGAAGGTTCGCGACGATGAGCGCGCCCTGGCTCGCCAGAAAGACCTGGCCAGCTACCAGGACGAACTCACCAGTGCGCGCGAAGAGCGGGTTCAAGCTCTGAAGGAAAGGGTCGATTTGCAGAAGCGCGAAAAGGATGCCACCACCGTCGGCGCGCTCGAGTGGGCGGCCACCGAAGACCCGGAAGGTCCGAAGCTCAAGAAGGGAACCCCGGCGTTCCATGAGTGGATGGCGTCGCAACTCAGCGCCAGTGGTGAAGAAGCCTTGGCCAAGAACCAGACTGACGCTGCGAAGGCGTTGCGCGACGATGTGCGTGCCGACAGGCAGCTTGATGTTCAAATGGCGAACGCTGCCGCCAGTCGTGCGCAATCCGCGGCCAGCATGGCTGCCGCGCGCGAGGATCGTTTGGCCAGTCTCGACCTGAAGCGGGAAGAGTTGAAGACCAAGCAGGAGAAAGAGCATCGCGCTGAGATGGCGAACCTTGGCACGCTGAAGTTCAAGGACAAGACCACGGGCGAAGACAAGCTCGATCCGTCAGGTTACCCGGTTCTGCGCGATGTGGATGCGAAGCTGCAAACCAAGTACGGGATGACCAATTCGTTGGATCGTATTGATGCCATGTCTGAGATCACTGCCAACGCGCGCAACTACTTTAGCCAATTGGCGAACACCAAAACGCCCGTGAGTTGGGATGTTGCATTGCAGAAGTCGGCTGTCGAGTGGTCCAGAAAAAACCCCGAGCCTGAATCAAAAGACAAAAAGTAGGCTACAATGATCTCCGTTTTCCAAGGAGATCGACATGGGCCGCAAAGACGACCAAACCAATTCCGCCGCTGACCCCTTTGGCTTTGGGAGCGGCGGTTTCGATTCACCCCTGGCTTCGAAATCAGCAAAGGTTCCGAGCGATCCTTTCGGTTTCGGCACTGGCGGCTTCGATCCCATTGTTGAACCTGAAGAAAAGCTCACCCGTTCCGCGGGTGATGTTGCCGGTGATGTGGCGATCACCGCACTCAAGGGGGCAGTCGGTCTCCCTGAAGCCGCTCTTGGTTTGGCCGACGTTGCCACAGGTGGTTTTCTCCAACTGGCGAACACGGCTGAAGAACTCGGATTCCGTCCGCGCGAAGCCAAGGAAATGCTCAACGAGCATTTGTCCGATGCGCAGAAAGCCGCCAACGCCAAGGTGAATTCGGCCAATGGATTTACGGAAACCCTTAAGACCATCTACGAAAATCCAAGTGTCGCAGCGACGACGATCGGGGAATCGCTTCCACAGATGATCGGCGGTGCTGGCATTGCGCGCGGCCTGCTCGGTGTTTTGCCGAAGGTTGGTGGTGTCCTGGCCGCAGCTATTGGAGAAGGCGCCATCGGTGCCGGTTCAGCCGCGGAGCAGTTCCGTGGAGGCACGGAAGACAAGCGGCTCACCCCGGAGCTTGCAGGAATTGCCGCGGCCAGCGGTGTTGGTACGGGGCTGCTTGGTTTCGTCGGCGGAAAGCTGGCAAGCGCATTGAAAATTGGTGACATTGACACCATCTTGGCCACGGGCATGGCCCAGCAGACGACCAAGGGTTTCGCCAAGCAACTCGTTGCCGGTGGAATATCCGAAGGTTTGTTCGAGGAACTGACACAATCCATCCAGGAGCAGATGTGGCAGAACTTCGCCGAAGGTAAGCCGATCACCGAGGGAGTTGGCAACGCTGCCGCCCAGGGTCTCGTTGCCGGCGCTGTCATGGGTGGTGTCGGCGGTGGATACAACCGCATCCTGAACAAGCCCTACGAAAGCGATGAGCAAATCCACCAGCACAATACCTTGGTCGCCGGCCTTGGCAAAACGCTCATGGATGCCAAGGTTGAAAGAGACGCCAACCCCCAAGACCCGAAGGCTGAAGAGAACTTTGTCAGCGCCTATTCGGCTTATGTTGCCGCGCTGACGACCAGACCACAACGCAACGAGGCGGCGGATCAAGCTGCCGTCGCTTCGGCACAGCAGGTGCTTGGTGCAACCTCCGTTGAAGAAGCCACGGCGGCGTTCAACAAGGCGAACGAAGCAAGTTCCATCTTGAGGTTGGGGGCTGAGGCTGCCGCTGCCGCCCAGACTACGCCGGCCGCTGTCGCCCCCGCCGCCCAGACTACGCCGGCCGCTGTCGCCCCCGCCGCCCAGACTACGCCGGCCGCTGTCGCCCAGACTACGCCGGCCGCTACCCAGACCGAAGAACCCGCCACCTTCCAGGGTGAGGATGAGGTCAGCGTTGCGGCCACCGCCGCCCTGTCCGCCGGCGCGGACAGTGGGGTTGTCAATTCGATTGTCAATTCGCAGAACCAATCCGTCCTCAAGCAGGCTGCAATGGGTGGTCCTTCGCCCGAGATCAGGGCGCTTGCCACCGTCGTGTTGGCGCAGCGTGTGGGTGTTGCTACCCAGACCACACCGGCGCCGGCCGCCACCACCCCGGCACAAACCAGCTTGCCGCTTGAGGGTGGGAGGCTGAACAGCTTGCCGCCGGAACTGTCAGGAGCGAAGCCGACCCATGGCACCACGCAACTGACCTTCGAAAGCGACATCGACAAGGCCGCCTACATCGCACGCAACGGCGTCAAGAAATCCAAGAACGATGCGAAGTACGTTTCATTCGTCACCCAGGCCACCGGGATGACCGAGGCCGAGGTGCGCGCGCACGGTGAGAAGGTCGCTGCGAAGATCAAGGGTGGGACCAAGGTCGCCGGCCAACCGTTCAATGTTGAGACTGTATGGTCGGCCCCCGGCGCCCAGACCACGCCGGCCGCTGTCGCCCAGGGATCGGAACCCAAGCACCTCTTCGAGATGCGCAAGGCGCTTGGAACCTTTGCATCGTCACTCCCGAAACACGTGCAGGGACTTTTCTCGCATGATTTCGCAGGCTCTTTCATCCCCGCGATCGGTTTCGCACGTACAACGCTGACACATACCAAGACGATACCAACAGCGTTGAAGCATGCCGGTTTCACCCAGAAGCAGTGGAACGAGTTCCTTGCTGATCTGAAAGAGAAGATTCCACCCACCAGGACCGAAGGTGTCCAGGCCCAGATCGAAAAAGGGAGCACCGTAGGTCAGATGCTGGACTACCTTGTCGCCAACGCCGATCCGCGGATCGGCAAGTTGGCGGCTGCCCTGAAGCGCTTCGGCTCCGGGAATCCGGCACTCGATCTCCCTTACACCAACTTGAAGAGACCTTCGCAAAGTGGTGAGCGCGGATTGACCAAGGCAATGAAGGGGTCGGGTGAAGTCACCGGCGTCGAGAACGTAAAAGGTCTTGCTGACGAACTGACCACGCTTCACGAAATCACTCATGCACTGACGCTGAGTTGGACGCTGAGCGCATCGGTAGCCGATCCGCTTTATGTGGAACTGACCCGGATGCGTGCCGAAGCCAGGAAGCACTGGTTCGCTACCGGAGGAACCACTGACGATTTGCCGCGCGGCCTGACGGATAACAACGAGTTCCTGGCCGAGGCTCAAGCCAATCCTCAGTTCCAGGAATTCCTGATGACGGTACCGGCCACCAAAGCCAAGAACGGTTGGGACAAGTTCGTCGGCTGGATGCGCGACCTCCTTGGCGATCCGGACATCGATCTGCAAATGCTCGGCCAGGCGCTGGCCACGGTCCAGGAGATTTCAAAGCGGAGCACGAAAATTGGCAAGGCGTTGTCCGCCAAGGCAATCAATCCGGCGGGTCAGACCAGTGTTTCAGACGCCGACCACATGGGCGACATGGCGACGCGGGACCTGTTGCAAAGCATCGTCGCTGACTTCTTCAAATCCAACGATCCGACCGCTGTCGATGACCTGATCGCGACCAATGAAATGTTCGGCGGAATGTCCCTTGCCGAATTGCGCAATGCGCGCACACGCATCACCAATCCGGATTTCACCCGCTTGCTCGACGCTGTGATCGCCCGGCATGAAGCTGGGTTCGATGACGCCTTCGACGTGATCAACGACCACATCACCCTGCTCGAAGAGGCGGACATGACCGCCTCGATGAACGAAGCCCTGGGGATTGACGAAGACGACTTCACGATCCCGACGGACAACGGTGAAACGATGGACGATTTCAGCCTGAATCCGGTTCCGGAGCACGAGCGGCGTGCGTTCGACGCGGCTGACAGGTTGTTTGCCGCCGGCGGCCATATCACGATTGGTCGCATGATCAATCAATCCGAACAGGAACTGAACCTCATCTCCCGCGCCGCCGGCAACGCGGCCCGTTCCGATCTGGCCCGGGCGATGCTCGATTACAACGACATCACCGCCGCGCGCGTCGCTCTCGGTAATCACCTGAACGACCTGATGAACAACGACATCATTGCGGCGGGTCTGGATGATCGCAACAATCGCGAAAGCGATCCCGAGCCCAGCTATGCCAAGGGTGGGCGCCATCCGATCTACGACTTCAAGACCAGGCTCAAGGGCGCCTACATGAGCGGCGCGCTGACCAAGTTGGCCTCGTTCTGGCAAACCGTCTTTGAATCGGATGGGCAGTTCAAGATCAACGTCGATTCGAAGAACATCCTGCGCGGGAAGGAAAGCACCAACGAAGACTACTCGAAGCTGGTTACTGCCTACAACGAGGCCATGTTCGAGAAGGCGAAGGAGTGGGTGAAGGAGCACAACTTCCCCGAGCCGAAGGATAGTCCGGCCAACCGGGTGATCGTCTCCCTGCGCGAGCAACGCAACGGTCAAGGCAAACCCGAGATCAAGCTGTTTGTCCGTGGGCGCGGCCGTGACTTCCGTGGGGAAAACCCCTATCTGGCGACCACGAGCGAAGCCGGTGAAGCCTCGATGGACTTCAATCCCCATTCGAAACAGAACGAAATCCACGCCTCCGGCCTGGAAGGGTACGAGGGTAGCGGTGACATCTCTTATCGGTTGTTCGCTGACATCGCCAATGCGCACGGTTTCAACCTGCCGACCGCGGACATCCTGCTGACGAACAACAACGTTCGCCGTCCCTGGCAGACCGTTGCCGCCACCATGCGGCTCAAGAATCCGAACGTGTTGAGTCCGATCAATTCCGGCGGCGCGGCCAGCGCCTATGGGATGGATACCGAACTGTGGCCGCACCTGCGGGACCAGGAGCGGGTCGGCGCCAACATCCTGCGCCACACCCACAACATGCTGGTGAATCGCCCTGGCAACCGCGGTCGCTCATCGAAGATCATCGTGTCGAACGGTCGCGTCTTCGATAACCTGGCGCCGCTTCCGGACGGTAGTGGATTCATCGCCAAGTTCGAGCCGAATCATCCGGATGGTGTGCCGAAGGGTCAGCGGATCAGTTTCGACGAGCTTGAGACTCGGATGCGCAAGGCGAACGCTATCGGCGGCAACACCGATTCCGACATCGAAGCTGGGCGCAAGGGTGGCAGCGGCACGTCGATGGCGTTTGCCCTGATGTCCCAGCTTGTCCTGGATGACATCGAGAACAACCAGCAGGTGGATGTTGATCCCACGCTGATCGACGCCGGAGCCAAGATGGGGCGGAATCGCGAGGGCTGGTTCTTCGACAGGACTGACGAGCAGAAGACCCAGCTTCAGGATGAAATCCAGGCAGTCCGGGAATTCCTGAACGATCCGAAGAATAGTCCGGAAGACCGTGCGGCGGCGCGCGAGGTGTTGCGCTCCTTGCTGGCCGACGAGATTGATGCCAAGATCAAAACCCTGCTCGAAGAACATGCTTCCCCGATGACCAGCAATGGTCGGCGCGGCGAGATCAACCGCCAGATCGCGGCCCTGCGCATGGAACAGCGTGCCAAGCGCGACACCATGGTGGAAAACCTGGGTGTGATCCCTGCCGAGGCCAGGTTCGATGCGATAATGGTCTCAGACAGGGAGTCTGTTCCCCCGATCCGCATCCGCGGAGAGCACTACTCACACCAGAAGCGTAGCGAACTGCTTGGCTCGAAATACGGCACCGGATACAAGGGTGCCGAGCGGACCCGCATCGCAGAATCCGATGATCCGCGCCTGCGCAACCGGGTCCATTTCTACGCTGACGCCGGGAAGGGGGTTCGTCCAGAAAGCGGTGTCGGTGGTGTGAAGCACCTGGCGAACCTGACCAACGTCTATCCGGCGCACGAAGACAGCAGCATCGCCAAGAGCATTCCGAACACGATCACCGGCGACGAGTACCTGAACGCCTTCGAATCCGCCGTGCTCGATGCCGGGTACAGCGGTTACTCCATGCCGTTCGGTCAGCAGTTAGCAGTGGTGATGTTCGGCACCGATCCGATCCCGGTTCTCAGCGAGGAAGAAGCCGGGCCGGCCACCCCTGTAGCCAACCGGGCGCTTGCCGACAATCCCGAGGCGCCGTTGCTGAACGTGGGCCTGGATGTTGGCGCCGGCGCGCGCACGATGAAGATCAATCCATCGACCGCAAGAATGATCATCGAGCGCACAGGTGCCAAGATTCTGCGCTCAAACGTGGTAGCGAGCACTTACACACATGAAGACAAGGAGATCACCGAGAACACCCTGGTCGCCGAACTCGATCGCCCTCTGACCGAAACGGAAGCGAACGAGGTGGCCAAGCTCGCCCAGCAAGAGGCGATTGGTCAGCGCTCGCCAGACGGCAACATGCTTTACGGGCCGAAGGCGAAGGAGTGGGGTGCGTTCGATCCCACGCAGTTCGTCTTGCTCAATGGGACGAAGATGAGCGCTTCTGTTGAAACTCAAGACGCCGACACCCCCGTCTCCGCAGCAGACCAGCAGGTAGTCATGCACCAGCCGGTGAGCCCGGCCCACCCGAACGAGGTTCGCATCGCCGCCGGTAAGGCGCACAGCATTCTCGAGCGGGTCAGCAAGACTGTGCGCCTGCACATCCAGGATCAACACGTCACCCTGGGGCGGATTGTGCAGTCGCTGGGGATCAAGGCCGAGGATGTTGCGATGGATGTCATCGGCGCGCTCACACGCACGCGCGGCCTGGTGCAGAACAACCTCGAAACGCTGGTAAAAGACCCCTTGGCAGAGATCGAAAACTACCTCTTCAACGCGGGGGTGAAGGATCACCTGGCAAAGCTGGACAACTACTTGAAGTACCGTCACGCTGAAGAGGCGAACATCCAGGCGGCCAAGATCAATCCGTGGAACGAGACCTTGCAGAAGGGCTTCAACCTGACCGACAAGCCGGGCAGCGGAATCCTGACGAGCGACGCGCGCGCCGAACTGGCCAAGCTGGAATCTGGCCCGGATGGTGCAGCACTCAAGGAAGCGGGCAGGCTCTACAACAAGATGATTGCTGGGTTGCAGCAGTATGCTGTTGAGCGCGGCCTCGAGGACCAGGACACGATCAACGCATGGCAGAACGTGTTCCCGAACTACGCCCCGTTCAATCGTGACCTGGACCTGGTGAGCACTTTCTCTACCGGTTCCCAGGGCGCTTCCGCGCGCGCTGGTGCCACGCAAAGATTCATGGGTAGCAAGGCCGCCATCCAACCAATTCTCGCCAGCACGCGCCTCCTGGGGCAGCGTATCGTGAATCGTGGCGAGGCTGCTCGTATTGGTCAGGCGCTGCTGAACCTGGCGACCAAGAACACGCCGATGTTCAAAGCCGGAGATGGCAAGTGGTATCCAATGTGGAAGGTGGATACCTACCCCAACATCCGCACGGTCAAGACGGTGAATGTCTATCGGTTCAAAGACATCAACGGACAATACGTTCTGAACAGCGGCGGTGTCCCGCTCGAGATGTATAACCAGAATTCAGCCGACGCCTATCTGGCGGCGAACACCAACAACCAGAACGGTCCCAAGGTGGTCGAAGCCCTTGGTCCGAAAGAGCGTGTGCAGATCATCCAGAACCCGAACTACATCGCCCGCGACAACGTGGTGATCGTACCGGTGAATGGTGAGAATCGGGCCGTCGTGTTCAACGAGCAGTCCGAGGATGCGGTCGAGATGTACCGCAACTTCAAGGATATGGACACGGCGAAGCTGGGCGCCATGTTTGCGGTGCCGGCGATTGCCTCGAGGTGGATCATCGCCACGGCGACCGGCTATAACCCTGTCTTCTCCCTGTTCAACTTCGCACGCGACATGCAGGCGACGGCGGTCAATATGAGCGCCGAGAACATCCCGGGGTGGGAGACATCCGATTCGGTCAACCTGCTTCGTGATTCGTTTGGAAACGCAGGCTCCCTGTTCAAGTACCTCGAAGCCAAGTACCGCAAGACGCATAGCAACACGCCGATGAATATCACTCCAGCCGCGGGCAGCGCAGCCTGGTGGATGGAGAAGGCCAAGGCCGCGGGCGGTCTGACAGGGGTTATGGATTCGCTCATCGGGATCGAAGAGGCTAACGCGCAGATTCGCGAACTCTTCGGCGTCAAACAGGCGAGCAAGACCAAGCCGGACCCGGCCATCGAGGCCACCGACGCTTTGAGCAACGTCCGCGAAAAGCTGGCCGCGGCCCAGGAATGGACCGCTGCTGCCATCGAGGGTGAGTCCAAGGATCGTGTCGGCAAAATCATCGGCGCCATCGCCGTGCGTATCGCCAACCTGAACAGCGCGGCCGAACTTGCCACGCGCACCGCCGCATTCAAGGGTGCCTACGAGAAGTTCGTCGCCGCAGGCAAGACCGATGCGGAAGCGAGCGCCATGGCCGCCAATATCTCCAAGGGTATCTCGGTCAATTTCAACCGCAAGGGTCAGTGGTCGGCGCGGGCCGGTGCCTTGTTCCCGTTCTTCAACGCCTCCGCCCAGGGTAGCGCGCGCCTGGCAGAGACCATCTTCAACAAGAAGATCATCGATGTTCCTGACGGCCAGGGCGGAAGTTACAAGAAGCAGGTGACGACGGTCACCCCGCTCGGGTGGAAGTTGTTGTCAGCACTACCGGCGCTCGGGATGTTGCAGGCCCTGTTGCTCATGGGCTACGACGACGATGAAATTCCGGATGCTGACAAGAACCGCACCTTCATCATTCCGATGCCTGACGGTGGTTTCGTGAAAATCCCCCTGGCGCTCGGGATGAATGTCCCGTTCAACATGGGGCGCGAGGGTGCGGACATGATCTTCCGTCCTGGAAATCGCCTGAAGCACATGACCAACATCTTGATGCAGCCCATCGAGGGATTCAATCCGCTGGGCGGCGCCGGCAACTTCATTCAGACCATCATGCCGGCCATCGCTGACCCGATCGTCGGATTGCTTCAGAACCGTGACGCCTTCAACAGGCCGATCGCCAAGGAAGACATCGACAAGAGCAAGCCGACACCGGGCTGGACCCGGGCCAAGGAAGGTGCCACCGGTCTGTCGAAGAAGCTGGCCTATGGGATCAACTTCCTCAGTGGTGGAGGGGAGTTTGGTATCGGCGCACTCAGCCCGACGCCCGACCAGGTTGATTACACCCTTGGGCAGATCACCGGCGGCCTTGGTCGCGAGGTATCCAAGGGTGCCCAGAGTGTCGCCACGGCGATCAACGCAGCCACCGGCACGCCGCAGGAAGAGACGCCATGGTATCGGGTGCCGGTTGTCGGCCGCCTCTACGGCAACGTCAATGAACCGGGTAACGTGAAGGCGCAAATCTACGCCGACAAGGAGCAAATCAATGCGCTGGACTACGAGCACAAGCAGATGTTGAAGGCTGGCGAGCGCGAACGCGCGGCAGAACTGCTGGCCGAGCATCCGGAAATCAGGCTCAAGTCCAGGATCGACAGCCTGCTCCGCGAGGAAGCCGAGTTGCGCAAGCAGCGGGTCAAGCTGCGCGCCAACTCTGACGTGGAGAAGGTCAATGCGACCAACGCCAAGATCGACGAAAAGCTGATCAAGTTGCGGGATGAGATTCGCAGGGTGAAAGGGTAGGGTCGGCGCCGCTCTGAAAAGTCTGCGCTAATCAGCACAAACTGCTTCTTTCTGCTTCACCGAGAGCGGTTTCACTCCGGTCTTGCGACCAGAGCCAGAGCCGTTCTCTCCACAGACTGACACGGCAGAGCTTGCCGCATTGTTCTTCAGGTTCATGTGACGAATCATGTCAATGTGGTCGATCATAGCGTTGGCTCCCATTTCCCTGACTCGCGAAGCCGTGCCAACTCTTCCAAATGCGCTTGCAGCATAGTGTTGTTTGGCGAAATGCACTCCCTCAGCAGCGCAGCATCCCGCTTGCGGTCGCGGTCGCGCAGGGCTTCAATTGGCGTCTTTCCGTAGGTCAGCGTCGCGTCGCCAGCCAACTTTTGAAGATGCTGATAGAACTGAGTCGGCGTTGCTGTAAGGCTTTTTGATCCAGCGATATCGCCCAAAGCGCTCCGCATCCGCTCGATCAGCAAGTCACAAGCGGCAGGCGCCTCTACATCGGTCTCCATGACGAGTTCCGCGATGCTGTCCAGAGTCGCGTTGGTCTGTTCAATTACCCACTTTCCCCACCCGGTATCCTCGTCTATCGGGTCATCGTGGGGGCGGGTAAGGTCGTCAGTGAAGTAGGATGCGATGGCGATTGCCAAGCAATCGTTATGCTCGTCAGTGCCAACAGTGATGCTCCCAATCAGGTGGCGCACGTCGATGTTATTCATTCCTTCACCTCGTTCGGTACTGCGACTAGATGGCATTGCTGGCTTCGGGCGCCGTAGAGGCGGGCGCTGAACACCCCATGTTGCGCAAGTTGTTCTTGGCCTCTTCGATGTAGCGCCCAACATCCAGGTCCGCCGGGATCGAGTCGGGCAGCGTCATGCAGGCGGTGCTGGCGTTTGCCTTCGGCACCTTGTTGTCGTTATTGACGTAGTGGATTGAGCGCCGTTCATCAAGTGAGTAGTACCACCGGGCGACCCGGCCCAGGAACACAGGCTTGTCGCCTGACATCACTGGCGCCGGGCGGCTGACACGCTTCAACGGCTTGCGCTCTTTGCCCATGTCGTACCACGCCTGGCGATACCAGGCGCCGCGCTCGAGGTTGATCCAGTCATCCACCTCCCGGATATCGGTGTAGAAGACGGCGCCGCCGGTGACCGCGCGGCTTTGCGTGAAGTCGGCGAAGTTATCCACAGTGAGATGCCTGTGGATAAACTTATCCACAGGCGTGCCGTCCCGCAAATACGCTTGGGCCGCCAGGGTGCAGACCTCGTTGGTCGGGTTCTTCATCAGGCCGCCGGTGGCGTAGATACCTTTGGCTTTGATGTCACCATTCAGCTTCACGGCCAGGTAGTTATTGACATCCTTGATCGCGATGGTGCGATAGCGGGTTTCCTCGAACTCGAAGTTGGTCAGAAAGCCATAGATGGAGACCGCATCCCGGATTGAAGCCATCACCTCCGGCGTCGCGGCGACGCATACACCATCCGTGTTGGCTGACACCACATGGCCACCACTCTCGATGATCATCTCAATGAGCCCGATCAGGTAGAACTGGCCGGTGAGGGTGGTGGCGAGCATGAGGTCAGGGGCGTAGAGCTTGCTGAACATGGAGCCGAGCTTCCCAAAGGTCCCATTTAGCATAATCTTCATGGCACCATCCTTGACCTTGTTCTCGGTCCGCTTTGCCTCCAACCGTTCATTCAGGATTTTGCGGTACTGCTCGATGAAGGCATGACCCAAGCCGCGCGGCACCAGGCCGGCGTTCAGGATGATGTTGGGGTAGAAGCTGGCCACATCAAAGTCGCTGATCTCCAACCGGTCGTTGGCGATCCAGTGTTGCTGGCGATCGTGCTGCGAGTGCAAGCCACCGATCCCCATCTGGTAGCGACCCTTGCCGATCACGATCGGTTCCTCGAGGAAGGGTGGTAGTTCGATGGCTCCGTTGCCGGGATTCATCTTGAACACGAAGCGTTCTGCGCGCTCTTCCATTTCGACGACGATTGGATTGTGAGGCTGGATGAATGGGGGTGCCGTATAGCGCACGCCGGTCGGCATATCGACGGCACCGCGGATGCCCAACACCTTGGACAGCACGGTCTCGGCAACCTGGGCGTCGGACTTGCTGCGCAGATCGATCAGATACACCTGGCTCATCTGCTCACGCAGTTCCAACGCACCCTGCAAGGACTTGAACAGGCTCGCCGTGGCCACCAGGTCACCGTTCATGCAGTACTCCTTGACCATCTTGCGCTGTTCGGCATCGAGGTGGGCATCGTGGGCGAACGGTAAATCGCAGATGGATTTCAGGCCCATCCTGGCGGCGTACAGCTTGAGGTTGATCATCACCCCGGGGGCGACCTCGATCAGGTCGATGTGGTCAATCTCCAAAGGCTCCAGCTTGAAGTCGCGATAGGACATCCAAGCCGGCTTGTTCTCTTCGATGATGGTGTTGGCCATCCGCTTGACTTCGGCGAGCGGGCGCCCGCCGGCGACCGCGGCCAGGATAGGCGCATCGAACTTGATCCCGTTGAAGGAGACCCACAGGTAACGCGGATTGCGCAACAAGGCATTTAGCTTCACCAGGGTTTCGTGATCGTTGCCTTCAAGCTGGATGGTCTTGCCGCTGGGCAAATGCCTGGCGCCGAAGAAAAAGAAGATGTCATCCCCCTTGCCTATCAACTCGATGTCGAAGACGACGGGTTCGTTGGTTGTGATCACGACCTGCGCTCGCGGTTCTCGAAGATGGCGGTGTTGTCGCCAAGATTGAAATGGATGTGCTTGAGTTCCATCCTCACAACCATGTTGCGCATCATGCCCAGCAGGTTGCGATTGGCAGCGGTAGTGCCATGGTGATCTTCCACCTTCAACTCCTTTCCGGGATTCTCGATCAGCCAAGCGATGCCTTTCAGCGCCTGCACCGTGCTGCGACCAGTCCCCCGACACTCGATAGAGATAAAGGAATAACCGTTATTGATAGCCTCTTCGATCCACTTCCGTTCGTGCAAGGGGTGCAGTGGCATATCCTTGAGTTCGAGGATTGCCACTCGCCGCTTTAGCTCTTCAATTTCCTTGGCGGACTTCTCAATTCCGTACTTGACGCCACGGTTGAATTCATTTTCTGTGAAGTTCATTCGCTCACCCCATATCGTAGTTGCAGGATCAACCTGATCTCATGGATCGCCTTGCGCAAATCTTCGGCACCGTTCTTGTTGCCGTGCCTGCACATACGCTTGATGACGCAACCGTCCAAGAATGGGAGGTTGTTCTTTTCGATGAACTCGGCCGGCTGGATTTTGAAATCCTTGTAGTGACTACCTCCAACCTGCTCATCGAGAGCGGTGGGAATCTGGCTATTCATTATTTCCATCTCCATTCCAGGTTATTCTTGGTCCCTTCGATCACCCGGCTCACCATCTCGCCGCGAGTGCCGAAGCCACGCAACGTCTTGTTCACACTGTCGATTGATGTTCCGAGCGCGCGTGCTATCTCAGGTCCAGGCATCCACACACCATTCGCCAGGACTGATTCAAACCTTGCCCTGGACGCTTCGCGGCGCTTCTGGTTGCCGGCGTTCTCGAGAATTTGCTCTGACCCGTCGTACAGTGGGGTGACTTTCATCGCGAGCATTTGGGCGAAGTTCATTGCATCCGCTCCCAAAATGAAACAGCCAGTACTACGAGGGCGGCCAAGGCGAGGGCGATCCCAACCCACTTGTCCCGCTTATCGGCCTTGATGTAGTCCTTATTCTCTACGTCCAACGACCCCTTCCTGTACATCACTTTCTCCGTTAATGTGCTGGGATTCCGGTCTTTCCCGGCTGTCACCGCATACGCCTTCGGTTCTCGGCAATCCTCCCGCTTTACAGCTACTAGGGCTCGCCCCCGTTTGCGGCTACTAGGTTCGGATTTCTTAAAACGAGTCCCCGATTTCCTCGGCGAAGTCGTCGGCCGCAGAGGTGCGACCATCGATGCGTTCGCCGCGCTCGAGCAGCAGCACGTTGTTCAGGCCGAACGTGACACCCTTGTTGGTGCCGGTATCGAACCAGAATGCCGTGAGGCTGACCTTCGCGTAGTCGCCGCTGTTGGCCTTGTCCATGGTCGGATTGAAACCGGGAACGAGGCTGAGGATTCCGGGCTTCTCGTTGGCCGATACGGCAACGACCCAACACCCCTTGCACTCTGAACCATAGGCTTCGCCCGTGCTCGGCTTGGTGCCGTCGCCGTCATGGATGGTGCGCGGCCATGCCTTGTAGAAGGCCTCATCCTTGCCCGGCTGCTTGGTGCGCTTGACCGCTTCTGCGGCGACCTTCATGCGATCGATCGTGACCGTATCGGTCTTCGGGATGAGAAGGGTGACCCCGAACTTCATCTCGCCGCGGTCGTTGGCTTTCGCCTCGTACATATTCTGGGCGTAGGAAAGGCGGACCTTCTCGGTTTTGAACTTGGTGCTCATTGACTTACTCCTTGTGTTGAACTTGTTTGACTGAGACTACATGGTACAGGTTGAAGTGCTTGATGTCAAGCACCGATTTCAAATTTCAGTTGCCTGGTTCCGCCGACCTGATAGAACCCAAGGCTTGCGGCCAGTTCGATTTCAGTATTACCTTTAGCGCCTGGCTGCCCCAACAACCTGTGCTTTTGAAAACCCATGCGATTGAAGCGGCGATTCCCGTCGGTATAGTAGTAGCTTGGCGCACTCACACCGACCAGCTTGAAACCTGCCGCGAGATAGCCGGCCCCGGTGTGCTTGGCCGTGTCACAGTAACTAATGATCCGGCGACCGATATGCTTGATCACCTTGGATAGTCCGCCGACAATGACCGTTCCAAAGCGCACTGTCCAACGGGCAAGCTCGACACCTTGAACCGTGGCAACGGCAAGAAGCTCGCCCCCATAATAGAGGCCAAAGTGTTCTCCCCCACGCCCACCTTGAAGATGAAACATCCGATGAAACGGAAGGGCGACCTCGGGCTTAAGAAGCGCGATCGAACACTTTCGCGCACCGATGCGACGGTCGGGACCAACAAGCTGCATCCTCAAATACGCCTTGATGATGTCCTGTTTTTCAATCCACTCGTCGGACCAAATATGGATCAGCCGATAGCCGGCCGTGGCAGCAGCATCGGTCTTTTCCTGGTGATAGTTACGTTCCGTTCCAACCTTTGAACTATGCCAGATCAACCCATTAAACTCGATGGCAAGTTTCAACGAAGGAATGAGGATGTCGAGTTGCTTGCGACCAAGCACGGATGTGTCCGATTGAATTGCATCCGGGCAAAGGTTGGAAACGAAATCGAAAAGCGATTGCTCCTGCATACTTGGTTTGTAGGCAAGACGAACCATGTGGGCGCAGGCTTCATCCAAATAGCCACCGTGTTGAGCCTTGGCCCATGCCGCACCATGGTTATCTTTCCATTCGGTTCGACCTGAGAAGTTCAGCGCACTCATCAAAACCTCTTGCTTGGACAACGCGACACCACGCGGGGGTGCCATATGAGCGCACACATCATCTAGCCAACCTTCACGACAGGCTTTGGTATGGGCCGACGGGTCAGCTTTCTGCCACTCTCCGCGTGTCGAATGGGATGTGGCAGAAGCAAGCACTTCAGCTTTGGTCAGAGTCTTGCGACGAAGAACCTGCATGTGACCACAGGCTTCATCAAGCCAACCGTTTTTGCGAGCAGCAGCCCAAGCAGAGTTGGACTCACGCTTCCATTCAATGCGACTGTTGTACTTTGCAGCATCAAGAAGAAGCTCAGATTTTGTCCAGGGAGCACGGCGCATTTTGACTTTGTTGAATGATTGACTGAGCCGCCATTATAGCGGCTCAGCCTTCAAAGCGTCAAGCCTTGCCTTCCATTCTTTCTTGCAGGAACCTGTGGATCACCGCGGTGGGTGGTTTGGTGTTCGGCAGCAGCGCTTCCAGCCTGGTGGCCAGTTCGAGGACCAGGGGATCGAGGACGTTGCGGATTTCCACCTCCCGCAACAGTTCCTCGTCTGTCATGTGGGAGAGGATGGTGTGCCTCATTGCCCAAGTTCCTCGGCAAAGTCGTGGGCCGCCGGGATGAACTCCGGCCGCTTGTCTTCCTCGCTGACCAGGACCGGGTTGCCGGCGACAACCTCGAGCGCACTGCCCAGCAGTTCGCCGACCTTGAGACCCTTGGCTTTTACCATCTTCTCGATCTCGGTGATACCCAGCATCTTGGGCTCGGCCATCGGCTCGATGCCGACACCGCGCAGGATGCACACGGCGCGCACCATATCGACGACCTTGCGTGTCAGGCGACCGGAAACCCACTTGAGTCCGGTGACCTTGTGGTCGTGGGCCAAGGTGGCGACGTGAGACTCGACATCCTTGATCCATTTTTCCAGGGCCGGCAGGCGCAAGAAGATGGAGACAAGCTGTTCCTCGGTAAGCTGGCTTGGATCGAGCGGACTGCATTCATCCGAGAAGTCGAGGCCGGCGGTCGCAAGATTGTACTCAGCGCGCTCCTTGCACACGTTCCTGGCGCGACACCAGCGGCAGTGGGCACCAGGGGTAGCCGGATCGGTGGCGAGCGCCTTGTAAGCCCGGCCAGCCCGTTCCCTGTTGGCATCCATCCAGGCGACAAGCTCGGCCGCAGTGAAGGTCTTGCTGACCACGTTGGCACGCCGCGGCTGGACGATCGACACCTCGATGAACTGGATGTTTTCGCTTGCCAGCCAGGACAGGCTGTCGAGCGCACCCCATCCATAGAGGCTGAGTTGGGAATTGTCGTCGGCCTCAACCAGGACGCCCTTGCCGCCCTTCAAATCCAGGACGTGCAGGGTGTGGCCATCGACGATGACCGCATCGGCCGTCCCGAAGATGTCGAACTCGGGTAGGATCGCCAGGCGCTGCTCAACGAACAGGGTGCTGGTCGGGGTCAGCTTTGAGCGCACGAAGTCGAGATAGTGCTGCACACACTCGCGCATTTCCTGGCTGTCGTACTTGCTCCAGGATTCGGCATCGGGTGCATTGACAGCATCCATCTCGTTGGTCAGGCAGAACTCGGCCATGGCGTGCGCCGCGGTGCCCCACTCGGCAGCATCGTTGGTTGTATCCGGGAATGCCTGCTCACGCACAGGCGCCACGGCACAGATCAGCCAGCGCTCGCTGGCGGACGGAGATAGTTTGGCGTGTTCGCTCATTCTTTCCTCGATTCTGGTACATGGGGGTTGATCTGCCCGGCCCGATCTTCGAACAGTTTGCCCTGCCTGCCGCACGGTGCGAACCACACCTTCTTGCGCTCGGTGTTGCACTCGCTACCGTGCGAGCGACCGGTGGGGGCGGACAGTGCCCACGCATCCTTGCGATTCACTTCAGGATTGTGGCACTTCAGCTTCCAACTGGAATCGCCGTCCGGCTTTGACCACCGGCAATCGGCGCAGAAGACTACAGGTGGCATCACCGCGCTCCCTGCGGGCCAACGTCGCCGCTGTACTTGCCGGACTTGGCTGCGTAGGTGTGCTCGTCGGCCAGTTCCTTGATGCGGTGGAAGCGAAGCTGCACGATGCAGTCACCTTCCCGCAGGCGGATGGCGTGGTAGCGCAACTCGTTCTTCAGTTCGAGCGTTAGGTGTCCGCTGTAACCAGGATCACCCCATCCTGCGAGCAGGTGTTGGATACCCATCCGAGCGGCCGAAGAGCGCAGCATCACATCACAGCAGATGTCGGGCGGCAGGTTCAGCTTTTCCTTGAGGCTGGCGAGGCAGAACGCTCTCGGGTCGAGGATGATCTCCCCCTTGAAGGTGCTGAGCTGCGGCGTCATCCCATGCTCTGCGCGCTTGCTGAAGTCGCAGATGTGGTGGAAGCCCGCGTGATTGTGCGGGTGCCGCATCTCGGCAAGGAAGGTGTCACCGAGCGTGACGTTGAGGCTGGCGGGGTTGATGTTGCTGTACTGCCCTCCCTCCACAACGCCAGTATCCAGCAGTTCCGCGATCTCCGCGTGGCCAAGGATGCCGGTATTCATCAGGACACCGCATTCAGCTTGGCAACGAAGCCGGCCAACTCGCCGACCGGGATGTCGGCAATCCTGGCGGCGCCAGGATATTGGGCGATGATCGCCTTCACCTTCTCGGGACCGAAGCGGCCGGCGGTAGCCACGGCGATCTTCTGGACCTCGGCCGGGGTGTATGTCTTGGTGTCAGAAGGAGGCTCCGTAGCAGGCGTGTTGGCAGCAGGTTCCGGCGCCGTCGGTGCGGTATCCGTTACGGGCGCAGTTTGGGTAGCGGCAGGCTGGTCTGCCAAAGGGGTGGGTTCCGTCTCGACGGTGGGAACAGGTCCGTCCAAAGCGGCGACATCGGCAGCTTTCTCAGTTTCCTTTGCAAGCTGCTCGGCAGCAGCAGCATCAGCGATCTCGGCCTTGGTGCGGCGGGTGCGCTTGGGCTTGTCGAACTGCGGGCCGGACGAGTGGGCATCGACCGGCACTTCCCGGTTCAGCGGGATGCTGGGCGGTTCCGGCTCGACCAGTTCAGCCTCATCGACCGGCGCGTATTGCTCGGCGAGACCGGTGAAAAGGACGCCAAGCAGGCGCAGTTCAGATGCCGTCGTGGAACCATCCACGCGAAGTTTCAGCTTCATGGGGTATTTCTCCTGTTGAATGAAATGGTCCGGGTGATTGACCGCTCACCCGGGAAGCGTTTAATCGACGAGTTCGACTTCCTTGCCGCGCTTGCGCTTCTCCTGCTCGATCAGGTCGGCGGCGACCAGGCTGGCCCGGCTGAAGTTGTCGAAGCGGGTCGCTTCCTTGCGATCGCTCACGAACCGGTGGCCGTCGTCGAGCACTTGGATGAACTTGCGGTTGGTGTGAGTGATGACCACTTCGCCGCTACGGATAAGGGGATCGACACCGTACCCTTCGGCCGGTTCGACCGAGAGGGGGAAGATGCCGCCAACGTCAGGTGTTCCGCGCATTGTGTTGCTCCTAAATGGAATGGGTGAAAGGGTTAAAGGACCTTGGTCATGTCGCGTTCCCAGGCTACCACACGATCCTTGATCATCTGGCGAATCTCGGGGATCAGCGACTTGGGAACGAAGACCGCGGTCAGGCGGGCATAACCCTTGGCTTGAAGCCGGGCCACGTACTCCATCTGACGCCGGCTAGCTGGAGTGAACTCATTCTTTTTCATGCTGCCTCCGGGGGTGTGGTGTTGTCGTTGGCCGCCTCGACCATAGCCAGGGCGATTGCGTCGAGCTTCACGGAAAGATCGAGAAGGCCCTGGAAGAATTTCGGCAGGGAGACTGGTTCATTGGTTTCCTGATCGACCAGGTGGCTCCGGATGAAATAACCAAGCCCAACATAGTTGCGGATGAGGAAGTCCATGTCCTTGGTCAGACGCACCTCGACGAAGCCGTTCGCGTCGGCATTGACGAAGAATTGCTTGGCCTCGTCCTGGGCGGGGATGTTGGTCACGTCTTCGAGATCATGTCCGTTGAGGAAAGCACCCAGACTGACGCCAGTCTTCGGGCTCTGCTCACTCTGGGTGACGCCACCATTGATGACGTTCTCGATGGCCTCGAGAGCGGCGCGTGGATCACGCACATCGTAGGTGGTAATGATCGCAGCGATGCGGTCGATCTTGTTCTTGGTCATGCGGTTTCTCCTACTATGAGTTGATGGAATGGATTATCACACACTGAGTGATTATTCGTCAAGCGTTTATTTCTTGTAGGCGAGGGGAAATCTCGAGCCAGTCTTGAGCGCGACCATCCGCGGAACACGCAGTCCCCCAAGCTCGGCGCGCGCCAACGCATCCTGGGGATTTTGCGGTAACCCTGGTATCAAGGCACGCTTTGCCCACATCGCCATCGCGCGTTGTGACACGCTTGGCCGGTGATCGAACAGGAGATAATAATCCTCGGCGACCGGGTTCTTGCGCCCCGGGGAGTAGTAGTTCGCGACGAGGGCCTGGCTGCCGGCGTGGGTGACACGCAGGTTGTAGGTGACGTTCTCCACCGGATACCAACGCAAACCGTTCTCATCTGTGATGACACCTGAGACAACGAGTTGTCCTGTCCGCGGATCGTAGATGCGCTCACCGACCAGGGGTGGGGGAAACTCTTCGCCACACACCGGGCATTTCCTGGTTCCGCAGAACACGATCGTGAAGCAAACGTCACAGACCTTGGTTGGTGCGTCACCGTCGCTCGTGCGCGGTGGGTGTCCGCACACCTCATCGACCGGACCCATGTCATCTACGACACCGACGAAATCGCAGAGCAAGGCATCCTTCTTACCCGGGAAGATGCGCATGATCCGGCCAACCGCCTGTACATAGACTAGGGGACTCTTGGTCGGACGCACCATGGCCAGTCCGTCGGCGCATGGTGCATCAAACCCGACGAGCAGGGTATCGACAGCCACCAGGTAGCGTATCTTCCCCGCCCTGAAATCGCTGACTATGGTGTCGCGCTCTTTCTTGGGTGTGCTCCCAAGCATCACGGAAGAGCCTGGCAGCAGGGCGCCCAGGTGCTCGGCGTGTTTTACCCCTGACGCAAACACCAGGATGCTGTTGCGCTTGGCGAATATCCGGATGATGTCGTCGGTAACCTTGGCGTTCAGGTCATCGACATCGACCGCGGCTTCCAACTCACCAAGCTTGTAGTCTCCGGTCTTGTTGTCGATCCCGACCTGGCTGACATCGAGACGGGTCGGCGGATTGTAGCTGACCACGTTGCACAGGTAGCCGTCGCGCAGCAGTTCCCCCATCTGTACCTGGGCACAGACGCCGGTGGTTATCGGCGCCTTGAGCATGTGCAGATGGACACCGCGCCCGTTGAACGGGGTGGCAGTCATGCTGATCACCCGCATGCCCGGGGACACCTTGCGCAGTCGGGTAATGAACTCTACGTAGGTGGCATTCCCCCAATGGACTTCATCGATCAGCATTGTGCGGATCGTTGGCAACCTGTTCCAATGCTTCCGAATGGATTGAATCCCAGCCACGATGATGGGACCCTTGGTTTCCTTGCGGCCAATGCCGGCGCTGAACACCGACACGTTCAGATGCTCGGGCATTTCCTTGGCGGTCTGGGCCACCAGTTCCTTGCGGAAGGTGACGAGCAGCACGTTGCCGGCCTTGGCATAGTGGGTGGCCAGGGCGGCAGAGATCAACGACTTGCCGCCACCCGTCGGCACCACGATGGTAGGCATCGCTTCCGGATAATCGATCAGGTGTTGTTTGGTCAGTTCGACCATCTGTTCCTGGTATGGCCTAAGCCGCAGCATCCCCAAGTTCCTCAAAGGTTGCGATCGGAAGTTCCTTCAACTCGGCCAGCGTCGGCACACCCGACTCGAAGGGGATCAGCGTTTCTGTCGAACTGACCTTGGCCAGGGTGTTGAAAGCGAACTCACCTTTGATCTTGAGCCCGACGGAGATGATGACCTGGTGCCTAGACACGTCGGCCACCTTCCCTCCCCAACGGGTCAGGGCAATCACCATCTCGGTGACATGGCGCGGGAAGGTGTGCAGGACGTGGCGCTCCCCTGCGTGCGGACCATCGAGCACGGTGAAATCCAGGCCGGCGCGGGACCAGTAGTGTAGGAAGACTTGGTATTGGCCGGGGGCGAGCAGGTTCATAGCACCCCACTCACAGCGATCAGGCAAGCGATCAGGCAAGTGCCGACACCCACCCCGATGGTGAATGATCCAAAAATGTCGGCGACGTATGCTTCACCACCGTGGGGGCCACCGAACATGCGAATGGCGAGGCGACCCACGAGGATGAAGACCAGGCCGGTGATGAGCATCTTCACGGCAAAACCCTCCACAACCACAGCAGGATCAATGCGGCACACAACACGGTGGCGGCGAGGCAACCAAAACGCGCCAGGTTATCGGCCCAATTGAACTTCACCCCGGGCAGACCCCACTTGATGCCGATGGCGAAGCCAGCGATGATGACACACACTCCGATTGCAAACATAACTTTTTCTCCTGTCAGATTATGAAGGTTTGATTCTACAGCGTCTTGGCTTCGCTGTCAATGATTGATCCACCCCCGATGTTCTTCAACTGGTTCGGGGCGAACGGTAGCTGGATGACCAGGGTGCCGCCGACCTGGGCGTCAGGCGCCTTCTCGAACGCTTCAAGCTGGGACAGTTGCTTGCTGGCGCCCAGCTTGTCGGCCGCCTTGCTATCCGGGTCCAGTAGGATGGAGCGAAGCGAGTTGATGATCTCTTCTCGCTCGATGCGCCCACCCCAGGACACCATCTCATCCCTGATCTCCTTGATGCGGCCGACCACCTCGGGTGTGCGCAACAACTTGCTCGCGTTCCAGCTTGGATTGTCGGGAACCACCCACGTCCCAAGCTCCACATCCTGCACGGCGAAGGCGATCTCATAGGCCCGGGTCGGCAGGCGCCCGTGCAGCACGATCTCACGGCAGAACACCTCGGCCTGCTGGCTGAGTAGTAGGCTGGACTCGGCACGCATTGCCCCGATCGCGCGCTCCTGGTCATCGGTGCTCACCAGCGGGGCGTTCAAATAAAGCTGGTCGAAGGTCAGGTCTTGGGTTTTGGTTTCAGTTTCGGTTTCGGTTGTCATCTCTTCACCAATTTATAGAACATCCCGTTGCCGATCTTCTCGGCGGTGACACCCAGGTCAGCCATCACCCCTTTCGCGACGCCGCGGTTACCCTTGAGGTCGTCATCCATGAGCATAGTATCGGCGATGAGCCGGCGCCAGGCACGGTTGCTTGCCTCAAGCTCGCGACGCGGGACACCCTGAACATCCTGGCATTCGAACAGCTTGCCGCCCGGCAGGACTTCACGACGCAAGGCTTCGTAGTCGTTGGTCCAGCGCACATGAATGGGTGGTCCGTCGTTACGCTTCGTGATCCAGTCAAGCTGTGCCAACTGGATCACCTCCATCAAGTAGTGGGTGATGTCCGGATCGATCCGCTTGGCGCTCGGGTCCCGGCCCAGGGTGAAGATGGCGGCCAGCTTGGTCAGTTTCTCCACCTCACGCATCCGCACGGAATCGAGCAGGGCATTCTCCCTGACATAGGGATCGAAGAAAGTCTCAGCCTCGGCCAGGATTTCCACCACCTCGTTCCCGAAACCGATGTACTGGTTGCGGCGCTCAACCGCTTGGCGCTCCTTCGCTGCCTGCTTGTACATGGTCACCAGGTCGGCTTCCTCACCGGACAAGGCTTCGATCTCGGCAAGCATTCCGGACAGTCCGCGCCCGCGGCCAAGCGCTTCGAGTTGAATATCCAGGTCGTTCAGGTGGGAGGCGAAGTCGGCGGCGGCATTGCCCAACATATTGCCTTCCTCACCACCGGTGATCTCTTCGAAGTCATCGAAGGCGGACTGCCCAATGTGCTTCATCCGGGATTCCTTGGTCGGCGCGTCGGTATCGGGCTCGATCCTGACGATGAAGCGCGCGCTGAAACCGTTGGCCAGGAACTCCGGCTTGGCCACGATCTCGGTCAGTTCAGCGGTGCCGATAGCATGAATATTCAGGTGTGGTTCAAGCACGTCACTGAAAACGTTACCGACCATCTTCCCACCCGTCGAGTAAAGCGGTGGATTCAGGATGCCACCCTCGTGGCTCTGCGAATAGGCGGTGAGCAGGGAGTTGTGCAGGGTGGCCAGGTTGGCGCCAATGTTCCCGGTGTGGGTGTCGATCAGGTTCTTGCCCTCGTCGGTGAGTTGGAGCACGTTGTACCCGGCACGCTCGTATGTTGCCGGCCAGAACCCGCCGATGGAAAAGCTCATGTTGCCAATCACGCTCGGCCCATAGGGGGTGAGGCGCATGATGCGCTTGATCCAGTCGAGGCGTGTGGTCTTGCCACCACCCGACGGGGCAATCCCAAGGACGTAGAGGTTCAGCCCGGTCGGATCGTGGCGCTTGCGCTGATGTACCCAGACCCGGCCGCCCAGGACCACTGAGTACATCTGCGCGACGGAGAGGATGGCCATGATGGGGTCCAGCTTGAACTCGTACCCCTCGCTCAACTCCTTGTGGGTCTTGATGTCACCCCGCGTGGCGAACTCGATTATCACGTCACGCATCTTGCCGAAGCAGGGCGGCATGTTGTGTATGACTTTCGCCTGGCGCTCGGCCAAGGCCAGGTGCTTTTGCTTGTTGGCCTGGCGTTCGGTGATCGCCTCGACCAGTTCGCCGGGATCGACAACCACCAGGTTCAGTGTCGGCTTCTGCCCGAGCAGGCGCTCGGCCAGGGAGTTGAGTATCGGTTCGCCTTCGAGCAGGGCGCCGATACCCTCGGGACTGGACTCGTGCGCCTTCCTGACCACGCCGGCCAATCCAAGCTTCTTGGCGGCAAGGTTGAACAGCTTGCGCCCTTCGACGACCACACAATTTGGAGCGTGTTTCTTGAGGGCGCCTGTCGGCGGGTGCTCGTTCTTGGACCAGGCGTCCAGCCGGGTGATGATCCCCCGCTCAGCCTCGGTCAGCGTGTCCAGGTTGGCCAGCTTCTGCGGCGTCAGACCCCATCCGCGCAGGCCGGCACCGATGATCCCGATCCAATGCCCACGGTCTTCAGACCAGGGCTCGATCGCCGTCAAGCAGCGTGCAAACAGTTCCTTTCCGGCATCGTCGAAGGCGTGGTCCATCGCATCCAGCAGGTCATACTTGCCGGTCTGACCCTGGCCGGCGGTGGCGACGGAATCGGCGATCGCTTCGAGGCCGGTGAAGTCGAGCACCTGATCCACCGGGCGGCCGAACAACGCCTGGACATTCGGCTTGCGACCCGGCCGCGCCTGGAAGAAGTAACCCTGTGACGGTGGCAGGATGGTCTTTGGTCCCATCCCGAGCAGTTGCTTGATGGCCATGGCCGCGGAGGTATAGCAATCCACGGCCAGTTCTTCGCAGGGGAAGATGGCCCGGTAGGTAAGGCCGCTGTCGTCGGCGCTGAAGCTGTCATGGATGAGGACCTGGAGGTTGCGCGCCCGGCACGCGGCGAGCAGGTCATCACGATGCACCCGGTCGCCGGCCCGCCCGTCGAAGTCGAGGATGATGGCGGTGCAGGCTTCGATGTTCTGACCGGTGCGGGTGCGGGCACCTTCGGGGTAGCGGCCGAAGTAGAGGGCTGGACCCAGCCGTTTTATCTCCATCGTCCCTTGGATCAGTCCGTGCTTCTCGATGAGGGCGGTGGCCACCTCTTGCCCGACCGGCGGGTAAGTGCCGATCATGTCGGCGAGGGTCTTGATGTTGAAGGTGCGGTTCGCCGACGACTGCTTTACCGTGGGTGCGAAGGCGACTTGAAACACCAGCGGGAGATTGGTCACCCGGGCGATCTCTGACATGGGATTTTGGGTTTGCACATTTATCTTTCGACATCAACACTTCGACATTATGGGGAGGGTGGGCGTCGCTCAAGGGATCAATCTGCGGACGGCCCGGGCGCGAAGCTGGCCACCGCACGCTTTGCAAAGGTGGTCTTCAAGCTCCCAAGTTTGTTTGTCTCGCATTTTCTTTCTCCGCTTCTTTCGTTTGCGCTCTAACCCGTCAGTCCACCGGACCGCTTGCGCGGCCGGTGACTTGGGCGTTATGCGTCAAAAGCTCGAACGCCTGCGCCTGAGCGAAGCTGACCGTAAAGCCAGAAGCATTGCGGTGCCCTCCGCCCCCGTATTGCTTCGCCACTTCGGAAACGTCCGCGCCGTCGTCGCTCGAACGCAGGCTGAAAACGCGCCCCTTCGGTGTGTCCCAATAGCAGGCCGCGAACGGTCGCCCTTTCGCCATTTCGTGCCCGGCGTCGCTGCTCATGGTGTAGGGAAGGTTCGCCACCGGAACGCGGTGCCCGCCAATGACCATTTCCCGCGTCGTCACGCCGAGCAATTCCCGCATGTCCTTGAAGTGCTTGCGCTCAATCGCTTCGCCTTCCGCCGCTAATGTGGCCGGCGCAGCAGCCATCAGCGTGTCCCACACCTGAAAGTCATACGGGAACGAAAAGACGTTCGCCTGTATCTGGCGAGTGTTCTGGAGCGCAAAGCGCCACAGATCGCGGTCCTCAATGTGCAGCAGGAGCGGCGGCGGTGTTTCGCCGGGGAAAAAGTGCTCCCACGTCAGCATTGCGCCGCTGTGCCCCATGTCAAACTTGGCCGTCACGTTGGCCGGCAGGTCAAGCAGGTCTTCCGCTGCCGTCTTGTGGTGGTCCAGAATCAAGATGCTGTTCGCCTTCTCGGCCATTTCCAGCAGCACCGGGCGCTTGTAGCTGAAATCAACCATCACCACGTCCTTGCCGGTCACATCGGGCGGCGGCTCTTGGTATTTGCCGGGGTGGAAATCAATCTCGCCCAGCGCCTTGCGAACAACCCACGCAGCCCCGAAGCCGTCTGCACAGTTGCCGTGGTAGATGCACATGCTCATTTGTCAGTCCTCTCGTTGTAGTTACCGTTGCCGCACAACCCGTCGTGCGAAGGGACGCGCCGCGATAAAGCTGCGTCGCGCCCCTCCACTCTGTCGTTGGGCGTCAAATCCAGCGCATTCAGCACCTCATGGAATCGCGCACCGTACAGCGGCT
>ERZ724505.77-NODE-77-length-58329-cov-22.672290_pt1 | contig 58329 bp, 72 predicted proteins | sample MGYA00376038_ERZ724505 | MGnify/ENA primary metagenome ERZ724505 (study PRJEB28724, sample SAMN07190884) | wastewater metagenome | isolation source: effluent of sewage treatment plant in Hong Hong | place: Hong Kong | collected 2016-03-17 ... | reverse complement strand
TTATTGCATCTTCTAAGAAGCTCCAATAAAGTGGCTGTAATCGCATGCCAACAACAGAGCAAAAAGAAGACATCGTACGTAGGTACACCAAAGGTACGCGCATCCCGGCAATAGCGCGTATGTTGGGCTTCGCCTACGAAACCGTGAGCATAGTCCTGCGCGAGGCTGGGCTGGTAGTGCGCAAGAAACGAGAACGCGGCCCTCTGACCGCCGAGGAAAGCGCGGCCGCAATCGCGGCGTACGCCACCGGGCTGAGCACGCTGGAGGTCGGGAAGAAACTAGGCATCACGTCCAGTATGGTGAACGGTTGTCTGCGGAGAGCAGGAGTACCGCTACGCCCCAAGGGGTTTCGGTGTGGTGACGCGCACCACGGCTGGGTAGGCGGTAAGGTCTCCGCTGCTGGCGGTTACGTGTTGGTACTTATACACAAGGATGACCCGTACTTCTGTATGGCCGTGAAGAAAATGGATTCGGCTATGTACGTTCTAGAGCATAGGCTTGTGATGGCCCGACACCTCGGCAGGCCCCTGCGTAGATCGGAGACTGTGCACCATATTGATGGTAACCGCACCAACAACGATATCCGCAATCTGCAGCTACGACAGGGTAAGCATGGCAAGGGGCAGGTGGCGGTGTGCGCGGACTGCGGTTCGCATAACATTACGTATGCGCGTATTGCAGATGCCGCATGAAGGTACAAGACATGCGGCTGTGGCTTAGGGTAAGCTAGCGGCGTACTCTCTTGAGAGCTGTCATGGCCCGAAATCAGACATACCAGTCCTTTTTAGCGAGGATCTAACCATGCCTTTTCAAACTGTTGTTGTACCAGACGCGCAACTCGCTTCGTGGGTGATTGCGGGTGGTTTGATGATGGGGCACATGCCTGTCAACAAGACCTACGACTTGCACGGCAAGACACTCGTCTTCACGACACCAAGCAAGACCATTACGTTCTCCGGGGTGGAGGGTTTGCGCCCTGGCGAAGTTCTCAAGCAAGTAAACGAAGACAGCGACGAGACGATCATCGCATGTCTCCATCGGGAGCTTCTGGTCTTTCGCCTAGCTACACCAGGCCCCATCGTCCTGGATCTCGCTGCTTCTACAGCGTTGCCAGAGCTACTGAGCATGCGACGCCGCAACGGAATAGACGAAGCCATGACGACGGCAACCTCCGCTGTATACGCAGACTCGCCAGGTGGCGGCACCGTTGCGTATGTGCAGAGTACCAAGCAAGATCCTCGATCGGGCGTTCACACGTTGTTGCTCTGGACGCCTCCATGACCTCCTACCTCGCGCGACCTTCCCACATGACCAGACTACTTCAACACGCCATGTCCCCACGTATCCCCGAGATAGAGGGCGCACTCTTCTTGTCTAGCATCAAGCAGGCAGCCACAGAGGACTTCATCGCTTCAGGTGTCACGGCCTCGGGTCTGGATGGGCAGTTTGTGTCCCCCGTGCCTGACGTACTGGCGGGGCTGTACGCCTGTATTGCGGATGCCATGGGGCTCATTTACGCGTACACCACGTACAGCGTTTCAATGCGCGGCGCCATGCAGGGGGCGATCCACGAAACGTTTGAAGAGCGCAGCATCGAAAAGCGTGAGATTGCTGAGCAACTCACGCGCAAGGCTGCCGCGCTCGGTGGCGGTGTGCACGCTCAACCTGTGGAGCCGCCCCCACCACTGACAGATCCAGTTCAGATTGTGGAGCAGCTGATCCAGATGGAGACCCAGGCCATCCAGAATCTGCAGGCGCTTCACAAGCACTTGGGGGAGCACCCCTTCAAGTACGAGGTGGAGAACTTTCTGCATGAAGATCAGCGCCACATCGACGCGCTTACTCTGCTCTTGCAGCACTCCGCAGACATTCTGCCTCCAGGCGCCGTTGTGCTCCCACCTGCAGCACCAGCTGAACCCGCTGCCCAGCCACTCGACGCGCCGAAGACAGCCGCGATGCGTGCGGCACTTGCGCTACCGAGCCCAGGCACCAAGCTTGCCGAAGATGGTGCATCGACAGGGGCGGGCGGTGTTCCTGGCGGCCCTGACACAGGCGGCGGTCAGCCTGCAGCCACCGCTATGGCGCCGCAGTCCAGTGCCGGCCCGGAAGAGAACGCAGCGCTGAGCGGGCAACTCAGTGCAACAGGGCAAGCCCTGCGCGGAGAGATCGCAGCGCAGCGTGCCGCGGAGCAGGCCGCCCTGGAGTATTACCAAAACCAGGCGCAGGGTGCACAGACTGGGTTGCAACAAGCGCAAGCTGAAGCCCAGGCCGCTCAGCAACAGGCACAGCAGGCGCAAGAACAACTACAACAACTGCAAGCCCAGCAGGAGCAAGTCATGCAGCAGGCGCAGATGGTGCAGCAAGGCGCCATGGCGAACATGCAGACGGCGCACAACACAGCGACATCCGCGCTCATGCAGGCTCAGCAGCTACAAGATCAACTTCTGCAACAGAGCCAAGCGGCGACGAACGCCCGCTCGGAGACCGTCCAGATCAAGACGCAACTGCAGGCCATTGCGCAGCTTCCCACAGCACCCGCCATGGTGTCTCCCGTGGGAGGGCAACCAGGTGTACCAGGTGCACCCATGGACCCAAACGCACCCGTAGATCCGAATGCGCCGCAAGGAGGTATGCCTGGAGATCCAAGTGCAGGTGCGCAAGATCCTGCCATGGCTGGGACACCGGGAGCCGCTGGCGCAGAAACCGATCCGACACAGGGTGGTGCGATGCCACCGCCTGCCGCACAACCGCCACCAGGGCAAGCGCCATCAGGGCAAGCTCCCCCGCCAGAGGCTTCGCCTATGAAGACGGCCGCGCTGTACGGAGCCCGAATGCTCCCTTTCTTGTCAGGGGTTCTCGCTAAGTTCGCCGCAGAGGACCCCATGGAGCAGCCGGCGATTTTGGGTGACATGCGTGCTCGCGCTGGCGAGGTATCTGCCTCTGCCTCGGGGGCCACCGTGGCTCCTGTGGGCAACGCGTCTGTTATGCCGTTGAACGAGACCAAGCAGGCGTTCACACCAGGCATGGACCTAGCGCTGTCTGCAGGGTTGCCGATTGCAGGTGCGGCGCTTGGTGCTGGCTTGGCGTACGGTAACCGAAAAATCAACGGGCCACCCGACCTCGACAGTCTGCGAGACCAGGCTGCCCTCGCCGAGGTGGACAACGACGGCAGCATGCGCGCGGTTCTGCGTGCGACGAGTGCCAAAATGCGTGTAGCCCAGGCAGAGGCGGAGACCCAGCATCCAGGCATTTCCGCACTACGTGGTGCTGCGCAGGGTGCGGCGGTAGGCTCCACTCTGTCTTCTCTTGCCCAGTTGGCTGGGCGTCATCTACCTCAATCAAACTGGAACCCCAGCGGTGTTCCACACCTCCCAGGAACCTGACATGGCCCTTCTCGACACACTCATTCAAGTCCACGCAGAGCGCCTGCGCGAGGCCTCCACCAACGACAAGATCGCCGCAGAAATGGCCAAGCTTCCTGTGCCCACGCTACTCAAGGTTGCCAGTGGGGAGGTCAAGCTCGGGTTCGGTTGTCTGGACGGGGAGGACTTCCTGAAAGAGTTCGCAGGATCACCCCTACAGCAGCAAGCACTGCAACTCGAGGAGCAAGGTATTCAGCTCGAGATGGAGCAGATGCAACGACGTGCGGCCGAGCGCAAAGCGGAGCAGGCCTTCGACTACTACGAGCAGCGCGACGCCCTTCGTCTGCAGAAGAAGATGTTGATCCTGCAGCTGCGCAAAGAACAGGCAGCCACGGGCGCCGCGCCACCCCCAGTCACGCCCAGTACACCGTCGACGGGCACAGACGAGGCCTATCAAGAGGCCATGAAGTCTGCCGCAGACAAGATCTTGGAGCAACGTGCATACGCCGAGCACCTGCAAGCTCTCGCCCTTCAGAAAACAGCCAAGAGCGACAAGGAATACAACACCAGCGACAAGGTGCGCATGGGACGAAACGTAGGTGCTGTCGTAGGGGCACTACCTGGCGTAATGCATGGAGACCTGGTGAACGCTACAGCACGCGGGCTCCGCCTAGGTGTAGGCGGCGCGGGCGTGGGCGGGCTGGTAGGCTTGTTGCACGAGGGCCCCAGCACAAAGATTGACGAGGAAATCCGCAGAGGCCGAAACGTAGGCACCGGCATCGGTGCAGTGCTCGGCGGCGGCGAAGGCTTCCTCCGTGGAGGAGGTCTAACAGCACCGACAAGTCAAAGGGCGCTGGTAGAGGCCCTAAAGGGCGGGGCAAGCGGTGCTCTACGCGGTGCCGTTTACGGCGCAGGTGCGAGGGGTCTGTTGCACCTGGACGAGGAGACCCCTGCGGTCAAGAAGGCCTTCGAGGCGCCGCCTGGGTCCACCCCCGCGCAGCAGGAAGCGTATCAGCGCAACCTACCGGGTACAGGTGCGCTACTTGGCACAGACGAGGCCTATCCAGAGGCCATGAAGTCTGCCGCAGACAAGATCTTGGAGCAACGTGCATATGCCGAGCACCTGCAAGCTCTCGCCCTTCAGAAAACAGCCAAGAGCGACAAGGAATACAACACCAGCGACAAGGTGCGCATGGGACGAAACGTAGGTGCTGTCGTAGGGGCACTACCTGGCGTAATGCATGGAGACCTGGTGAACGCTACAGCACGCGGGCTCCGCCTAGGTGTAGGCGGCGCGGGCGTGGGCGGGCTGGTAGGCTTGTTGCACGAGGGCCCCAGCACAAAGATTGACGAGGAAATCCGCAGAGGCCGAAACGTAGGCACCGGCATCGGTGCAGTGCTCGGCGGCGGCGAAGGCTTCCTCCGTGGAGGAGGTCTAACAGCACCGACAAGTCAAAGGGCGCTGGTAGAGGCCCTAAAGGGCGGGGCAAGCGGTGCTCTACGCGGTGCCGTTTACGGCGCAGGTGCGAGGGGTCTGTTGCACCTGGACGAGGAGACCCCTGCGGTCAAGAAGGCCTTCGATCCGTCCGCAGCCTTTGCGTCTGCGAAGGGCGTAATGGCCAAAGCAATACCCGCTGCCAGAGAGTGGGCGAGTAAAGCACTACCCGCCGCCAAGGATGTAGCTATCAACACCGTCAAGGCAAACCCCGCCGCAGCTGCTGGCGCCGTAGTGGGCGGGGGTCTGGGTATGGCCAGTGAGCTAGGCAAAAAGCCCGAAGACCGATCTTTCCTTCGCGCAGCAGGCAAGGGAGTGGTTGGTGCAGGCGTGGGTGCCGGCATCGGTCACTTTGGGCAGAAGTCCCTGACCAAGACACCCGGTGCCGCCGTCGCACCCGTAGCACCCCCACCACCAGTACCCGCGACGTAACGCGCGCAAGGCGGCAGCATGCTGACGATTGAGAACCTGCGCGTACGGAGCCTCGACCTGGAGGCGAACACGCTTTTCTGGCGTATCGCCAACACGATCGAGGACGTGCTCGACTTCACCGTTGAGGTCCTGCGCAGCGAGGCCCTTGCAGGCCCCTACGAGGTGCGGTCTCCTCCGCTGAAGGACCAGTACACCTTCCGAGACTTTGTGCCGCTAGGCGTACACCGTTACCGGCAGCTGCACTACAAGCTGCGCGTCACACAGCTCAGCACGGGCCGCGTGGTCGAGACAGATCCAGTGCAGGACGAGCCCACACCCGATCTCATCTCCATGGCCATCCGCAAGGACTTCTTGATCGTCATGAAAGAGAACGGTGCGCGCGAGTGCCTGGTGCTGCCTGTACGGACCTTTGGGCAACGCTGCTCTTGCTGGGACAAAACCTTGCAGAAGCAGCGTGTGACAGGCTGCCGGCTCTGCTACGACACCGGGTTCTTGTACGGTTACTTGGCGCCCATGCGCGCTTGGGTCTCAATGGACCCCAACCCGGACAACACACAGGTGTCCACCACGGGCCCAACGCAGCAGCAAGATTCTACCGCCCGCATGGGGTACACACCGCCCGTCAAGCCGGACGACATCATCGTAGAAAGTGAGAACCGACGCTGGTTCATCACAAAGGTCACGGGCCCGGAGCACAACAGGGTGCGCACGCGACAGGAGCTGGAACTACATCAAGTGCAACCTGGAGACATCGAGTATGGGATTGATGTACAGTTTACGAAAGATCTCGCCAACCTAGAGACCTCTCCCGAGCGCAACCTCACCATGCCCACGAACCTCGAGGGGCGCGGCATGCCAGACTACTTGGCCGCCTACTTCCCAGGACATAGATCATGAACCTCTCTAACCACCCAACACTTCAAGACCACGTTGCAGCAGGTTTCTTGCACGGACTAAAAAAACTCGCGGAGCACCGTGAGGTGAAAGACCTGGGGCCTGACAAGGCTGGCGGTCCAGGCAGCAAAGCGAGGCAAGCTATACTTGCCGAGACACCGCCTGACTACGTCACCAACCCTTCTTTTCTAGCGCGTCACGGTGGCGTCCCTGGCGGCGCCGTTGTTACGGGGCTACCCCTAGCGGCCGCTGGTGGCATGCACGGCGCCCTGCTTGCAGGGAACAGAGGTGCCCTTATTGGGGCAGGTGCTGGCGGACTGACAGGCGCAGCTCTCGGTGCGCTAATAGGCGGCAGCAAGCCGGACACGATCGAACCAGAGGAGCTGGATAGCTATACGAGTGCGGCCGCCAACGTTCACGACCTGGCCGGGGCACGCCGTGCGGGAGCGGGCATAGGCGGGTTTAGCGGCGCTATGCTCGGCGGTACGATGGGTGCTGCTACCGGGCGAGGCTTGCTGCGCGGAGTGCTACCTGGTGCGGTCGTGGGTGGTCTTGCGGGTACCGGTGCAGGCTATGCAGCAGGCTCGGCCCTTGGCGAGCGCAACCGCTACGAGCTCACAAAGGCGGTGCGAGAGGCTCACGGGTTGTCCAATGAGCCCCTCAATAAGGCCGCAGGTTACTCCCACGCAGACCTAAGCTCTGCGGAGGCTCCTGATTACGTGACGGCTGCGCCCACAAGAACGGACAAGGTTCTGAATGCTCTAGCGCGCACAGGGATGGGCGCAGCAACAGGTGCGTCTATTGGCGGAATAGCGGAGACTGCTGCGCCAGGGAGTCTGTCGCCCGGTGCCTCACTAGCCAGACAAGCGGTGTATACCGGCACAGGCGCGCTTATTGGAGGTGGTCTAGGCGCAGCGTCAAACCTACTACCTTCGCACGAGATGACGGGAGACGAGTACGGTGCACTCGCTCCAGACATGCAGCAACACCTACGACAGACTTTGCCGTACCGGCCTTTGATCGGGGCCCTAGGCGGTGCCACGACGGGTGCCCTAGGCGGTACAGTAATAGGAGGCGGGCTTGGCACCCTAGCGGGTCGAGGTGTAAACGGTACTCTGGTGGGTATGGGGGCGGGTGCCTTGGGCGGTGCCGTTCTCGGCGCAGGTCTGGGTGTGCACTCCGGCAAACAAGATCAACGTGAGACCGTACGCGCTATCCGTGAATATCGTGGCCTCTCCAACGAGGCACCTGCTGGAGCGCCATGACACCAGAGCAGGCCAAGTGGGACGGGTTCTTTGACACGCTGCAGAAACTAGCGAGTCAAGAGCAGGTAGTGCTTCCGCTTACGGAAGGCAACGCCCCATACCCCCCTGCACAGATCGCAGAACAGGCTGCACAAGCTGCAGACCAGCCAAGCGATGGTCGTGGCATGCGCTACTTGAAAGCTGTGGGCGCGGGGTTGGCCGGTACCGGTCTAGGTTTCTTGGTCGGGGCTGGTGCCGGAAAACTGTACGAGCACTTGTCCGGGTACCACCCGGTAACCAACCCTGGGCCTATCCCACCCCAAGCATTTGCGGCCGGTATGGCAGCACTGGGTGGCCTAGGTAGTCTCGCACACAACCTGTACAACGACCGGGTAAAGCGAGAACTACATGACCACCACCCGCCTGCAAGAAACTTACGAAAACCCCTTTCAACAAGAAACCAGCATGCGACAGACTCCACTGTCGCATGTGCGGCGCTTGTTTCTGTCGTTTTTGCAAGGCCTATTTGCCACCGCTCCTGCGGGGTGTTTTCGCTGGTGCGAGGGCGACGACACCGAGATTGTGATCCGGGACGAGAACACCCTGCAAGTAAGCAACATCGGTGTACGTCCTGCAATCAACCTGACGCTCGGCCCGTGTAACCTGTCCCGTCTGGGTATCAACGATATGGACGGATACGGCCTTACCAACGGTGCCATGACCAAGTCTGTGCTGGTACCGGGGACCGTTTCACTCCATTGCTCGAGCCGTAACGATCTTGTGGCGCACGGTATCGCCTGGATCGTGGCAGAGCACCTATGGTTGCTACGTCACCTGTTGATCGGGCAGTACCGCCTGTACGACCTGGGTCTGCCGCAGATCGGGGCACCTACGGCTCCTAGTCAGGTGGTCCCTGGGGATGCGGGGAAGGAGTGGTACACCAGTAGCGTGACACTGCCCTGGCAGTTTCACCGAACGTCGCAGTACATGCCACTCAACTCACCCGTGGTGGCTGCGATCGAGGCGCGGTTGGTCCCTGTGTTGCGCGCAGAGACGCCGCCAGCGACGCCGCAGCTCGCTGCCAACGGCTCTTTTTTTGGTCAAATATCAACGAGCCCCGCGCTACGGCCTGACAGCCTGCAAGGTGTACGTCGACCCGCTGCAAACAACCCAACACAGTCCACAGAGGTGGTTGTGTATTATGGTGGCCAACGCCGTGGCAGAGGCCCTGCCAGGATGCTGCCGCGCGTTCCCTTCTCGGACACGCCTGTGGAAAACTTCTCCCCAGAGCGCTTGGTCCAAGTAGGTTTACGTCTCGGGCCGGCGCGCGACCCTCCCCTCTTCAGGAGTACTTCGTGGCCTCTCCCGCACCTGCACCCGTTGCCCGCCCAGACGTTCAAGTCGCACAGACTTTTCGAACTGTCTCGCCCACGATTCTAACCCCGACCCTAGCACCCTGCATCGTGGGGTTGTGCAAGCAGATTGTGGACGCAGTCACATCGTCAGCCACTGGGTCCCAGGGCTTGAACGCTGAGGCAAGTATTGCCCTACCTGGGTTCATTCTCGCTACCGCTGCCCCAGGCGCCCCACCGGCGTACACCACACTGGATGGAAAGACCTGGTCTTTCTCTGTGAAAGGCGGCCCGGCCGTCGACGTGGTGTTCTCGGGTACCTCCCTCTCCGTCAAAGCCACTGTCGCCCAAATCAATGACAAGCTGGCCACTCTCGGTGTCACCGAAGCGTACGCAGAGAAAATCAGTGCGTCCCAGTTCATTCTGCGCACGGCTGGAACAGGCGAGTTCGAGACCATCACAACCCTAAGCGGTACTGACGCCGAGGTTATCGCCGCGTTTGGCCTAGGTATCCAACGCGCACAAGTAGGCGCTGGCACCTACGCCCAAAGCCTGTACAAGGCTTCCTACGGCGATTTGCCAGACCCTCGCGGTAACCTGGACGAAGTTGTTGTAGATGCCAGCAAGGTGCGTGTCTTCCTAGGTCTCGGTGGAGGATCTAGTAACTTCCGCGAAGCCTCGCGAACCAAAGCCTTCTTGCGTGGCGGCGGCACCAACACCACAGCCACCATGACCGGCACCGTCGATCTGACGGGCCTCACGTACGGCGGTGCTGGAACACTTGTCGGCAAGAAGCTTGCCCTCGTGTATGACGGCACCACCTACGCCATCACCTTCGGTGCCCCCGCTAACGCCACGGATGTGATCACGACGATCAACGGCACCATCGGCAAAGCAGCGGCCTCGATCGCCTCGGGCACCAACTACCTCGTCTGGACCTCGCAGCGCAGCGGGTACAACTCCTACATCAGCATTGCGGGCGATGCGACAACGCTGTTGGGGTTCACGGTGGATCAGAGCGCTCGCGGCGTGTCTGGTGTTATCTCGGTAGACGACGGCAACGGCGACGGTGTTACGCCCATCCTCGAGTTCAATGGTGCGGACTTCACAGCAGCCGCTACGGCCGCCACTGTGACAGGTACCAACAACATCAACGGCGCAGGCGTAACTGACGACCTGACCTTCATCTACGACGATGGTACAGGCGTCCAGACACATACCTTCAGCGGGTCCAACTCTGGTGCACTAGTAGTAGCCGCCCTCAACGCACAGATGGGCGAAGACGCTGGCGGGCGAACCCTGTTCTCCCTCTCTACGAACCACCTGAAGATCGATCACATCCTCGAGGGTGTGGACTCTGTCTTCAAGATTCTCGGAGGCACAGCGCTAGTTGAGTTGGGACTGACTCCCGAACTTACGGGCACAGCAGACCTCACAGCGCTGGCCCCAGACCCCACACAACTCAATACCAAGACGCTGCCTGTTGTGGTGGATGGCACCACACGCACCGTGACGTTCTCGGGCCTGCTGAACAGCAGCACACCCGCCGATATCGCGGGTGTAGTCAACGCGCAGATCGGGGACTACGTGCTTGCGAGTGCGTCGGGTGTTTACCTTCGCATTCAGCACTTGCTCGGTGGACCTAACCGCACCCTATCCATCGGTACAGGCGGCACGGCTACCACCATCGCAGGGTTCCTGGCGAGCCAGACAGCGTCGTACCAGTACATTTACCGTGGCGTACCGCAGCCTCCAGCTGTGGGAGACGAGATCTACATCAACGGAGGTACCGCTCCTTACGCACGCATCACACAAGTGGCGCCAGGTGCCAACGTCTCCCGCCTCAAGATCGACAAGCAGGTTCCTATCAGCGGTAGCGTGGGGTCCACCTACTACGTCGTGGCGCGAGCACTGCCTGCAGCAGACCGTCCCGATCCAGAACTCACTGTCAACAGCGACGGGTCGTTCACCCTCAAGCAAGAGTTGCTACGTGACCTCAAGGGCGCACTTGTTTCGACGGGCAAAGCGGCTGTCTATGTGAGCTACGAGGGTGTACGCGTAGACGTGTCGGCAAAGGCTCGCAACGCCTCCCTGCTCACGTTCAACTCCACCACGGATGTAGAGACCTACGTCTCTCCTGTGGACGAACGTAACCCCTTCGCCCTGGGCTTGTACTTCGCAGCGCTGAATGCTCCAGGAACCCAAATCACTGGGTTGGGTGTGGATGCGTTCTCGGCGGACGAACCCTACGGCACAGCGGACGCCTTTCAGCGCGCCGCTGTATTCCTGGAGTCACAAGAGGTCTACGGCATCGCGCCACTCACGCACGACATTACCGTGGCGCAGGCTTACCTGCAGCACGTGCTTACTATGTCCGCGCCAGAGCAGCGCGGTGAACGCATCGTGGTGTGCAACCTTGATGTCCCCACACACCAGCTAGACGTTCTGGTGGCCTCGGGCTTCGGCAACACGATCGACGCAAGCACCACCACGCTCGAGACAGGCATTGCCAACTTGGACAGCCTGCTGCAAGCAGCTGGTATTGATGCGGCAGAAACACTCGCTACGGAAGACGGTGTTTTTCTGGATCTGGCCACAGATGCAAAGCACTACTCCATCAGCGCCGTCAACGGCAGCGTTATCACCATCCGTACTGCGTTCACAGCAGGCACCAACGACGACAGCTTCTACAGCACCACAGTGCTGGACAACCCGCTCGTCAACGTGGCCTTCAGTATCAAGATTCGCGGTGCGGAACTTGTGCTGTCGGACGGTACACCTGACAAAGACGCGATTGCCGTGACCGTGGCGCAAACCAACGCCAGCTTCGGATCACGACGCTTCTGGTCGACCTTCCCTGCCACATGCGTGGCCAACGTAGGCGGCGTAGAGAAGGTGATCGAAGGGTTCTACATGAACGCGGGGATTGTGGGCACCATCGCCCAGCAGTCTCCCTCACAATCGCTCACCAACTTCCCGTTGACTGGCTATACACAAGTGCCAGGGTCGCAGGGTTACTTCACGGAGCGCCAACTCGACCAGATGGCTGGCGGCGGTACGTGGGTGATTATCCAGCGTGCCAAGGGTGCGGCACCTGTCGCGCGACACGCGCTCACTAGTGATATGTCCAGCGTGGAGACGCGCACAGACATCGTCACCAAGGTGGTCGACTACGCTGCGAAGTTCTACCGCAGCACGCTTCGCAGCTTCATTGGTCGCTACAACATCACCCAGGCTTTCTTGGACACCTTGGGCAGCGTGGCACAAGGTATTGGCCAGTTCCTGGTGGATGCAAACATCTTGCTGTCGGCCTCCTTGAACTCGATCAAACAAAACCCACTCCAACCAGACCGCGTGGGCATGTCAATCGAGCTGGGCGTCCCCTACCCCTGCAACTACATCGACGTAGAGCTGGTTATCTGAGGTGTATGGGCTTGCTACACTGCTTCGCACTGGTCTCAACTGAAGGACACACACCATGTCAACTTTTGCCGAGTGGGCACCATACAACAACTACGTGCAAGGCGGCCTAACAGATGGCCGTTACCAGCACGGTTCATTCATCATGCTCGCCGCAGGGCCTCCTCGGCTAGCCAACCTCGGGGGAGCCGCCGCATTCGGCGCTGCCCTGGGCGGAACAGACGCCAACCAGCTCGTATACCCCATGGGCCTGATCCAATCGTTCAACCTGAGCCACGCTAAGCAGTGGTCCAGGTTGTTTGAACTGGGCAGCCGCCGCAGCTACTACGTCGGTGGGCACACCATGGGGCAGATCTCGCTAGGACGTGTCCACTACCACGGTCCTAGTTTGCTCCGCTTGATGTACGCGTACTTCCAGGACCCCATCCCGCCTGTGGGGGTTGCACCACTGTTCACGAACACCGTTCGCAACTCCATGGCGAACCCGCACGACGTGATCGTTCCGCCAGGGTATGAAAACATCTACCTGAACCTGGCCTCTGACCTGTTCGACCAACCCGTGGGCATGCTGATCTATCAGCGTGACGTCAACCAGGCCACTATCGCTGGCAACTACGCAGAGTGCCTTGTGGTACCCAACCACTCTTTCGCCGTGGACGCACAAGGATTGCTCATCCAGGAGCAAGCTGGTGGCCAGTTCGAGCGCCTCGTGCCCGTCCAGGTGGGCGCTGCCGTACCTGTGATCGTGGGCGGCAATAGCTCGGGCGCCGACACCACCTTCGCCCAAGCCGCACAGTGAGTGACGCACCATGGCCCTCACGTCTTTCCAGTTCAACCTCGAGGTTACCTCTCCCGCGACCCCTGGCGCAGCGGCGCGCTACATGGACGGGTTCCCTATACTGGAAGCAGGCGCCTACACCGCCGAGGGCGGCGGGTTGTTCCCTCTCACGGGAGCGGGGACTCTGGTCGTGTCTCTGGGGGTTATTGCACCCGCAGGAGTACCGTGCTCTCTGCTGATTGTGTCCATGGAAGAAGGCCTCGAGCCAGTCACCGTGGCGTACGGAGCAGGGTCTTTTACGCTCACCAAGGGCGGTTGCTTTGTCCTGAAACAAGGCCTGGACAACCCCCAAGACGTGCAGAATCTCTCACTTACTTACACAGCTGACGCAACACTGAGAGTGCTCGCGCTAGGATAGCCACCATGAGTGACCCACTAACCCAGCTTCTTCCGCCGCTGCTAATAAGTCTGGTTTCTGGGAGCGTAGCGGGTTGGCTAACTCCGTACATACAGCGAGAGCGCAAAGAAGCTGTCTGGGAGGAGCAGCACAAAACGCTTATGGCTCGCGTGGAAGATCTCACGCAGAAGCTGGCGCACATGAAGGAGCAAGTAGACCGTCAGCGCGGGTCTTCTGCCAGTCTAGCGACAGGCAATACGAAGATCGAGAGCATGCTTGCTGATATCGCAAAGAGCCTTATAGAGATCCGTGACAGCTTGGGTAATAAAGTAGAGGTCACGCAGTACAATGACGATCTACGTGTCCAGGCTGATTTCCAGCGTGACGTATCAAAGTCGCTGGGCGCGCTCACAGGTAAACTAGAGCTCTTGATCGGCTCTGCGCCGCCACGGGCTCCTTATCCACCGAGGAACCGCTGAGGAAGCCATGCGCGAACCGTGCGAAACTGGACAGACCAGGCTAACAAGCGAGGCTCCACGTGCGGAGTTGCGTGAGACACAACAAGCCACACGAACGAGCCTGCAAGAGTTGGGGAAAGCTCTGGACGCTGCCCTTGTCGCAGCGTCAAGGCAAGTAACTCCTGTAGTCTCTGTGGACCCAGCGCCACCGTTTCTAGAAGCTGTTGGCGCACAGGGGTGACAGGTTACCTCGTTTTCTAGTACACTACGGCTATGCCACTGACTGTGCCGTACGACCCACCTTCCAGTCTCCCTGGGCTACTCGTGTCCATGGGTCGCGCCTCCGCGTTGGCTGTGGCGGCTAAGCATCGCGCCGACACAGAAGAGGCGATCCTCGAGCGCGCAGCAGCCCAGCAACAGGCTATACGCGCCAGACAGCTGCTCGCTGCTGCCCCAGCTATGGCGAATGCACGGCACACGCAGGTACCTATCCTGCTGCATCCGCGCGTGATGGGTTCTTACGACGACGAGCACATGTCGGGGGCCCTCGTAGAGAGCAGCCCGATTCAACCTGGCTGGGACGAGGGTATGGTGCGCTTGGCGCACGAAGAGCATCAGCGCTTCCTGGAGAAGCAGGCCAAGCAAACAGCGCTGCAGGCCGCGTGGCAAGAGGCGGCACATCTGGGGCAGTGGCTCAGTGAGACCAAGCTGGCCGGACCCTTTAGCGCACCTGTCGGCGCCATGAACGGTATTCGCCGCAGCGCTTCGATGAAAAACTTGGCAGGTGCAGGTCTTCTGGCCGGGGGAGGGTTGGCCGCCGCTAAGGGCATTCAGGTAGCCTCCCACGAGATGAGCAAAGAGCCACAAGCGAACAGAAACTGGGGGCAGGGTGGGCTTGGTACCGCCTTGTCCAGTAATATCTACGGGCAACCTCAACTGTAGTAGCGAAGGAATCCATCATGGCAGAGTCACACAGCGTTGGCAGCGGTCTTTACGCCAAACCCATCGCCATCCCACACCTCCTAAACACTGGCGGCTTCGGCAAAATCCTCCGGTATCTACACGCTGCGCTTGCTGAGCTGTTTACCCCCAGCGCCAACCTCATCGTGGAGGAGTACACGAACCCCAAGGCGGCGGATGTCGACGCCATCCGCCTCGCGACAGCATGCGCCATCACAGCACGAACCCTCTCTGGCTCCGGTCTGAGCGGTGTGATCGGCGGTGGCACCATGACGGCTGGCCGTAATGTCACTGTAACCACGAGTGGAAGTACACCTGCCGACGCACCGGCAAGCGTCGTGATTACAGGTATGCGCAACGGCGAGATCATCACGGAGACTTTGGTACCGGCTGGTACCGCGGCTACCGTGGCTGGTGTCAAGATCTTCGACAAGGTCACCTCGATCGCAGAGGCAGCTGCGGCCAGCACAGACGCCAGCTTGTCCTACGGCTTCGGCGTGGTGTTGGGGATGAGCGCAACCATCAAAAGTCGTGCAGGCATGACTTTCTGCGTTCGAGAGATTGTAGACGGGGGTTTCGTCACCACAGGGACCTTCTCTGCGGCCAATCAAAGCTACACACCGGCTACTGCTCCCAACGACGCCCACGACTACTGCATTCTCTACGAAGCTGTACCGTAAGGTGTCACTCCCACCAGAACGGTGACTCCATCCAAGCAGCGGTTCCGTGGGTCGCAAGGTCTTCGGCCGCTTCTTTTTTTATCCCTGCGACGTGACCGGGCGTGTGTGTGGGAGGCAGGCGTCCTACCTGTGCCCAAGGCGGGAGTTCTCCTGTAGTCATGTGCCAGACGGCTTCGTTGAGGCGCTGGTGGTCGTCGTCTGTCAGGGTTGTCTGACTGGGAGACGTCAGTAGGCGTTGGGCCACTTCCGTCGTCTCTGCAGGTTGCCCTGGATCTCGCAGGATGTGCTGCAGCAGCGGGTTTAGATCTTTACCCAGCAACTGCTGGTAGAGATGTGGCTTCGGTGGGGCGGTCGGCAGTTCTTGGGGTCTGTGCGGCGCCAAGAAGGTGGGCGGTGCCGGTGCTGTCGGGGCCAGCGGGGGCAACGGTGCCAACGGCGCTGCCGGGGGCAGTACCTTCTGCGGGGTCAGTGACGGTGCGAAGAAGGTGAGCCAGGATGGTGGCATGGGCGTTGGGGGCATGCGCAGAGAGTTTACTGAGCAGTTCTTCTACGCGCAAGGCGGGCAACTCCTCGACAAAGAACCGAAGGCTCGCCCGACGCTGTTGCAAGAAGTGCGTAAGGATAGCTGTGGCTACTTGCTTGCGAGACAGCTTCCTGGGGAACTCTCCTTGTAGCATCAGCACGTACTGGTCTAGTAGGACCGACACCTCCCTAGGTATCTCAAGGCGCAAGTGCCGAAGACGCGCCGTCTTCTTGCTACGTTTCTTCTGGACAGCCACAGCAACTATTCGTATTACTAGAACCTCCACTCAGGCAACAGAAAATCCTGTCAATGAAAAAGAAGATGAGCCTTGCGCAGTTCACGTCGAAACTAGATAACGGCGGATACGCCTCCGCCACCGCTGCACGGAGAGCCCTCGGTCGAGCGCAAGAACTTTCTACGCAAGACATGGCCGCAGCACGTGCTGCCGTAGACAACCACTTCCAGGTGCCGCCAGCCGCCCCCAGTCCCAAGAAAAAGCCGGCTAAGAAGGCCCCCGCGAAGAAAGTAGTTGCAGACGTCAAGACAGTCACCGCGGCACCCGCTAAACCGGCTGCCAAGAAAGCGGCTAAGCCAGCGGCTAAGCCAGCCGCCAGGAAGGCTGCACCCAGCGCGACAGCCCCAAGTCCAACCCCCGCGGCGACAGCTACACCACCTGCCACACCCATCGATCTTGCTCCTGCGAAGCCTGTTGCGAAGAAACGACGTGCCGCAAAACGCAACCAGTTGTCTGTGCTTCTGGAGCAACGCAAAGCCCTTGCAGAGACTGCAGAGATCTTGCGACACCTCAAGACCACCACGGATTGTCTTGCGGTGGGGAGTCTACGTCTCAAGAGTGGGGAGGACGTAATCCCTCAAGATACCTTGGAGCCGCTGTTGCTCAGTGTGCGACAGGTGTTCAAAAATGCAGGAGCCGCGCTAGGCGCAGCAGGCCTGTCTCCGAAAGTTGCGCCTGCTGCCAAAGCACCGTCCCCCAGTAAGGCAAAGTCGCAGGCCAATGGAAAGTCTACTCACGCTGCGGCAATGGCTGCAAACACGACAGCATGACATCTGTCGGGCGGTTGGTGGTGCTGTTGAGGTCAATAAGCCTAACAGCAGCAGCCGCCACGCTCCGTTCAGCGTAACTGTGCGCTGGACAACCACGGTACAAGGGTCGACCGAGCGTACGGTGCGTGTGTTTGAAGTCTGGTTCACACCAGATACCTGTTATGGCGAGACCGCGCATCTCAGTGATGCGGCGCAGCGGCTGACGCACTCACATTGCTACTATCGTCGTGACCTGATTCGCAAGGTGCTCGAGCACCGAGGAATAATCACATGACCCTGACCGAAGAAGAGTACCAAGTGCTGCGCGACCTCAGCAGGCAAGCGCTTACAGACCAAGGCAAAGTCAGCCAATGGTTGCGCATGACCCGCGCGATCGAAGCCCGAGAGGGCCTTCGCACGTACACGCTCTACGTGAAGTGGACCCCTGGTGGCGGTATGGCGCTTCCTCCTGGCACAGCGTTTCCGAATAACTTTCCATCAGACCAGCAACTTACGCTCACACGTCTACGCAGCGAAGGGCAACCGATTTCGCGCGCAGAGGTTCTAGCTGCGGTGCAGGCAGTGTGCGCCAACCCTCTCACCATTCTTGTCAGCCCCTATCCCGACGAGATCGGGTGGCAAAGCCTGGAGACCTACGGCACATGAGTTCTACGTCCACGCCCAAGCACTTCGCACGTGTTCATTGCTACACCTTCGCAGGAGATCTGCACAGCATCAGCCATGTGGAGGCGCTCTGCGTGCGCGAGATATTCCGGCAAGGCCGTTCGCTCGGCTGGTGTTGGTGCCTGTTGACGTCCACAGACTACACTACGCTGAACTTGCCTGGCGGTAGGTTGCAGCGCGTAGAAGCCTGGTACACCGAAGACACCTCTGGGCCTCCTGATTTCTCGTGGGTTACGCCAGAAACCGATGTCATCTCGCGCGAGGTCCTTGTATGAAAGACAGGATTCAGCGCGTACACTGTCTACACTGCCGAAAGGCTGTGTCGCTGGGTGCTGCACGGGTCTTCCAGGGCGTCACGGTGTGCCAGGCATGCCACGACCTAGCCGCACGCATCGTGGCACGTGGCCGGGAAGATCTCGAACGTCTTCACCTACTGTTGATTGACAAGGTACGCGTTGCTCTGCTGGAGGGCAGGTTGCAGCTGCCTGCCTCTGGTCTTCTTGAAACCTCTCCCACCGCGGCACAGTCGCTCACCCAAGGCTCCACGAATGTCACACGCCCAGCCGCAGAAAACGAATCTGCGAACACTAAGCCCTGAAGAGGCAGCAGCCTATGTACCGCCGCCGCCGCCCACCGCGCTGCCCTCACGGCTATCTTTTTACCGTGATGTGCAGGGGCAGAACAGCGCGGAAACCGTGCAGCGCTGGCCGTGGTTTGTGCTGTCTGGTGTTCAGTCTGCCGTGCCAGGTAGCTTGCGCATCAACGGCTTCGAGTTCTATTACGTGACGCTACGGAGTAACGAGTTGTATCTGGGGCCAACCCCCCAGATCTTGTATCTCCAGAGAGAGCGACTGCTTACAGAGATCTTGCGCGCACCTACACGCTTTGGGCATCAGGACGATCTTGCCTCGGAGCGTGCGTGGCCGATGGTTGTGCCGCTACAGCAGGTACAGCCGCCGCCTTTCCTGCGAGGCTCCGGTTATCTCGTGGCGAACCGCGCGCACCTGCTGGGGTTTCGACAGGTGCAGTTGCAGTTCGTGTATTGCTCGGTGCAGCGCGAGCTGAACGCCACCCCCCTAAACCCGCATGAGTTCCACCAGCACCTAGTGCAGCAACACTTGCAACGAAAGACTTCTACGCCATGACCAACACGCCCCCCCGCGGCCGTCCAAACTTGCCGCTAGGTACGACAGTGCCAGCACCCGTTGCACCCACAGACAACCCCGCCATGGCACCCGCTCAACGGGGCCGAGTCAACCTTGACGGCTTGCGTGCGAATCGCCCTCGCGGTGGTGGCGATCCGCCGCCTATGCCTTTGCTTGCCCCCATGCCACCAGGTGTAGCGCCACCCATGTCACCAGCTGACCAGGCCGCGCTGGCTGCACGCGGGAGTGTGCATGCCCAGGCACAGGCGCTGGGGCTCGGTGGCCATTCACGTGCACAAGCACTACAGCCTGGCAGCGGTGGGGCACCTACAGCGCTGACAACCATCATGCAGCCCGCACCCCAACAGTTCGCAGACGTACCCATTACGCGCGAAGCGGTGTTGCGTGTCCTGAGTGCAGACGACCAGCTGCACCCGAACGCACAGCGCGACCCCAACTACATTCAAGGGATTGGCGCGGGTCTTGCGCAGTCGCAGCCAGAACTCGCGCTGCAGTACGGCATCGTGCGACGTGGCGTCTTCATTACGCCCATGGAGTTGCAAGCGCAGATAACAGGACGTCCTGCGCCAAACAGCGTGCCTAGTGTCCGCCTGAGCGACGCTTCCCGTAGCGGCTTGGAGATGTTGCAGCGCATACACCAAGATCACAACGCGGCGACAGCGGGCACAGCACAGACCCAGGCAGCACAAGCACCGACCGCTACTGCTGCGGAAGCGCCTACCAGCGCAGCCGGTGCGGAGGAAGACAACGGGCTACAGACGGAAGAGAGCGACGATACGGCTACCGACGAGAACATCTTGCGACTCGTCGGCATGACGGCCTCCGACATGCTCGCCAACACAGAACAGCGAAAGATCGTCGAGGCTAGGCTGCGCCCTATCCTCCTCGAAGATCTATTGCTGCAGGACTCGGTGGTCCAGGTGGTGCCCGTGATCCCCGGCAAGTATGAACTCGCGTTTCGATCTCTCACGGGTATGGCCTGGGAGGCGATTGAACACTGGGTCTGGGTGCAAGCACGCGAGATCAAAGCATCACAGGGGTATGTCGACGACAAGCTCACGATGGCCCGCGCAGTGGTGGGTCTTGAGCGCATCAACGGGGTCCTGATGCCTTCTGCCTGGAAGAACCCAGCAGATCCTGGCGATGGCATTGATCTAGTCAAACTCGGGGAGAAGTACAACTACGTCATTCGCAAGAACGTGCACATGCTGGCATCCATCTCCGTACAGCATCAGTGGTTCGAACAGCGTGTACGTGCGCTGTGGCGCGCACAGAACATAAAAAATGGCTAGCCACCCCCGAGGGGTGGGTACAGGGAGACCTTCTCCTGCGTACGCTATCCAGACCCCCTCGCAAGGGGTCGCCTCGGTGGGTGGCGCTCAGCTACATGCGCCTTCGTCAAGAAGAAATAGACCATGCCAAACTGCGAGCGATTGCACAGTTGCTGCTTGAGCCCAGCAAAGGCAAAGACGCGTTCGACGAGTACATGAAAGTGGCTTTCCCCTACCTCGCTGCGGTACGTGACCGCGAACTAGAAGACATCAGTAAGGTGTTGAAAGAAGAGCTAAAACGAGGTCTACTACAAGTCGCTCCCATCGCGCCCACAGCGCGGGCAGTACCTGGTGCCGCTACACCCACACCTGTTAGCGACGCGGTGATCAGCCAGATGGTGCGGAGATCGAAAGGAGTACGCCTACAATGACAACGAAATCGACAGGTCATCTGCTGCTTTGCCCGAAGTGCCACTCAGCGTTCACAGACAAGCAAGTGTTTGTATTGCAGGGCCACTGCAACGCGTGTGGCTGGAAGGGGCCTCTGGGTGAGATGGTGGCAGCCCTGTACGACGCGAGCACCGCAGAGTTGCAGCGTGAACTGTTCATCCGTGAGTTCCGCGACATGGTGCAAAAGGACGCGGCTGTGCCCATCTGCCGCTTTTTGATGAAGCACGGTCTGATATCGCCGATTCGTACAGGTACCCCTCTGGAGAAGAGCGACCAGGAAAAGGCAACCCAGGAGTTGGCGCGCTATCTAGGCAGCGCTGCGGAAGCGATGTACCAATCGTTCGTGGATACCCGTAAAGCGCTTGAGGCTGAAGAGCGACAAGACGAACTTCGTGCACAGCAGGAGACGCAGTAAATGGCCGCGGATACCCTCATGTGCTGGCTGAACGACGTACGTGTCTGTGGTCCCGACTGCGTGGCGTACGACAACACCCCCCAGGATTCGCAGCCCCAGAAGCTCCCGGCATGGAGTTGTTGCTCCCCGCTGTGGAGCGCGTTTCAGCTTCGCGCAGGTCTTGGAGCACTTGTGCAGCTGCGACGAAATACCCCTCCACCCACCGTACCCGCACCACCACCAGACCAGGAAAACAGGTAGCCCATGGCCCTTCAGCCGACGTTCCTCATGCCCACACAAGAGAGTCCACCCTCCCCCGACGACCCACGGCACGGCGATAGCGCGGCGCCTGGCGAGACGTATCCTGCGGAGGTAGCTCCCATCTCTACTGCACAGGTGCTTCCAGACCTTCCTGTCCACGAGCGGACCCCCGCACCCGTAGCCACGGCGGCGCCTGCGGCACAGACCGGCACCGTTGAGTTCACGCTTACGGTGCGCCAGGTGCAGGTGGCCGTAGACCCTGCCAGTCGTCGTAGCGAGACAGTGTGTACCGTCATGCTGCCGAACGGTACGGTGGTGCTGATGGTGCCCTACACGCCACAAGACTCCATGGCCTTGGAAAGGGCGATGATGGAGCACCTGGCTGCGACGCCACACGAGGCACTACCGGATCGAAGACCAACGGTGCACGCGGCACCTGGCAATGCAGTCTCCCAAGCGCCCAGCCTGGACAACGCGGCTGCGGCCATCGGGGCCAGTGTCGACCGACTCACGCAGATGGTGACAGACCTCGTGATGCGCAATGCGGCACCGCAACTACCACCGCAACACCCTGCGATGGCTCCACCGTCGCAGGTGCCGCAGATGTCACCACCGATGGTACTGGCACAACAGGAGGTCCCCATCTGGGCGAGGCCTCCCGTTCTTCCTCCCATGCAGCCACCGATGCAGCCTGCCGTGAACCAGGCCCCGAGCCCACCGCTCAAAGTACCACCGCCCGTACTCCGCCCTCCGCCCTCGGAAAAAGGCAAACCCACGCACGGTCCAAACGTCTCAGTACCGTGGTCTGTCATTGAAGCCGCTGTACCTGGCGTCTTCGGCGAGGCCCCCGCACGCGGGGGACCCGCCGCAGGTCAACGACCTGGCACAGCTGGGCGCGGTACGCCGCAAAGGTGAGCCATGTACGCCGACTGCTCGTCTGAAACCTGTTCTTTCTGTTGCGCCATCCTGGGCCCACCAGATCAACTCGCCATGCTGTTTGGCGACTCCACCACGGCGTGGTCCTGCCCCACCTGCGAGGCGCCTGTAACGCTTGGAGCAGCGCCGCAACGCACACCGCAGCATTTCCTGGAAGCAGAGGAGGCGTTTGGTGCGCTGCAGGGTCTGGGACTACGTAGCGAGAGATCTTGCCACCCTACCATCGTGCAGCGTCTGCTGACCACCCAACGCATCAAACAGGTGCGTCTGCGCGGTACACCTAACCGACGTACCGTGATCGAGCGTATCGATCTCGAAGATGGAACGATCCTCTACCTAGGCGCGGCGCCAGAAGGCGCTGTGGTGTTCCGTGTAGTGGAGCCCTCGACGCTCCAGGAAGACAACACGCCATGACCGACACTACCCCGCCACCGCCAGCTGTCGTAGCAGACACCAACGTGTGGTACCTGCGCTACACGCGCAGCCGCGTCAACAAGCTCTATCACTGGACCCTCTCGCAAGTGCGCTGGGCGTCTTTTGCGCCTGGGCACGGTTTGGAGGGGTGGGAAAACCTGACCCCTTCGCCACTTGGTCCGGCTGGCCCCCACACAGGTATCTCGAGCTTCGAGGACATGTACGGCGCGCTTGTGCTGCACCTAGGTAGCGCACCCGCTTTCCTGGTTGTCTCTCGCGGTACCGAGCCTGTCATGATCCTTCACGGCACAGAACTGGAAGAGTTGTGGACGAACTTCACCGAAGTTCTGAAACGCTGGCAGCCTCCAGTAAAACAAGTACGCGTTTAGTTGTTTACTTTGTTCTAGCTTTCCAAGAAACCGCCTTCTACACTCCTCGCCATGCAAACCAAGCCAAGTGTAAATGCTCCACCACGTACACGTCGTGTCGGTCCCCCCAACAGTGTACTAGCTGTTGTACCTATCTCACTGTGCGTGTGCGAAGTAACCAACGCCGCAGGTACGGTAGGTCTTGAGCTGTATGTACGCATGAGCAAAGACGGTGTGGTGGCGTACCACCAGCTTCCGCGCACCACGCTGAGCCAGATGATCTCGCCTACCGCTGTGGTGTCAGAGGCACGCGCCGCGCTGCTGGAGGCGCAGTTCAAAAAGAGCCAGAGCGCTGTAACACTCCCCGGACCCAAACAAGACGTAAAGGCGGCCGCGCCAGCTGCTGCACCGCGTACACGCAAACCTTCCAAGAAGACAGAAGCGCAACTGGCGCAGCAAGCTTCGGCAGCAAAATGAAGCTACGTCTTCTCGGGGACAACTTTCTGGTGCGCACACAGCCGCTACCCGCGAGGTTCGGCCTGCTGTACGCCATCGACGACTTCTCGTACCTATGGGGCGATGTGATTGCTGTCGGCCCAGGTGCCTGGGCGCCCAACGGCAAGAGACGTGTCGAAATGCCTGTAAAGGTGGGAGATCACGTGGCGTTCCATCGATGGCACAGTGAGACACGACCCAAGTTGCTGGTGGGTGAAGTCCTGCAACGCATCTACGCGTCGGACGACGTCAGAGATGCAGACACAGACAAGCTACATGGGTTGTCCCCGTGGTTCGCAGACGCGTTGCAGAGCATCACGGTGCCGCCCACTATTCACCTGCTAACTACCCGAGACGTAGCGTTCCTATACACCCCTGGAGACTTTCAGGTCCTGGACACCTTTGGCAAGGTGCGGAGAGAATAATGTCTGAACCATCTACACCCTCTGACGGTCTCAGCACGACACCCAAACCCGTGCACTACTTCCAGGTAACCTACGAAGGTGAGCTAGTCCTGGCGGCCTTGCACTTGCCTGGCTGGATCGCTTTCAACGCAGTGACGCTACAAGAACTCACAAGGCACGTAACCGCGGAAACGCTGGCGTTGCGCGGGAAAGCTCTGACCGAGGAAGACTTGGCGCGCCTCGACGCAATGGTGATCGACTGGCTGTGTACCAAGTATTGCCACGCCGTGGGCCTACGACAGCACCTTAGCCTGGAGGGCTATTGCCTATGACCATGCAACTGGTGGACACCCCCTACACCTTGGAGATGCCCCGTGGGCGTGGCGTAGAGGCAGTCCTCGACGTGCTGCGCGAGATCTTCAAGATCGGCAAGATTGTGTCTGTGCAGGTCGCAAACGGCCAGATCCAATATGTTCGCAGACAAGCGCAGACAGATGACGAAGACATGCGCGCAGCGGCGGAGGCGTTTCCCCCGCAGCTGCTCGCGGGCCAGTCGCCAGTGTCTGTGATCCGCGCTATCGCAGAGATGACGGAGGTGGAGGAAGTGATCTACCCGGACATGCTGCTAAGTACAGCACTGTACGTGTTTGGGCGCGCCTCGATCCTTCAGCTGGCACCGCTTTGTTGGATCACAGGACAGCGAACGCTGCTTTGGGAGATGTTGCGATCGATCGAGCACAGTACGGGTGTAGATCTGTGCCTTGGGGACCGTACGATGTTTTACGGAGCACCCGTACTCGTGGACTCTGGCGTTGAGTCTGACGGGCTGATCTTCGTGGCGGGTACGTCGTTGGGAGAGAGGCTCAACGCTGCCCGTTGTGCCTGGAAGCTTACACTGGGCAAGAAGTAGGCAACGCGAAAGAGAGAACAAGATGTCCCGCATACAGAACACGTTGATTCAGAAGAAAGTGGTGCCGCCTAGCGCGTTGGCGGAACTACACCGCTGGGGCGCCACAGTGCCTGCGCTACCGGAGCCTGTCACGCAAGACACAGTGACGATCGAGGAGCCTCCAGACCTGCAGAACCTTGCGGCGGAAGTCGTGGAGGCCCTGGACGATCAGGAGCTGGATACGGAGCGCGTCACCATGCTGGACGCCCTGCGCCTGTACCAGGAGCGTGAAAAACAGGGCAAGCTGACGCTCACCACACAGGTCAGCAGCACCACCAACAAGATCTTCTACGCAGACGTAGATAGCCACACGATCTTGATTGCCTGGGAAGAGGACGGGCTAGAAGATTACTTGCTGCTACCTGACTCCTACTTTGTCGACCATCAGGGCGTTGCTTGGACGTTCGTCACGGCCCAGAGTCTGTACTACGGCAAGAGAAGACTGTTCATCAAAGCAACCCTAGCACCCAAGTTGTCCACACCGAAAGAGGGAGAGAACCGTGGCGGCAAAGCGAAGAAGTAAACCAGTAGCACGCACGGTGGCACCTACTGTACAGCCAGGAGAAACCGCCGAGGAGCTAGAGGGCGTAGAGTTCACGAACCTGGAGGAGATGCGTGAGCAGGCCGCACGTGTTCTGCAACACGCTGCGCTGCAGCCAAGCACCTCTTTCGCCGACGACGACGATGACGACGGCGAGTCAGGTCCAGGTCTTGCTGTTCCAGCAGCTGTAGCCGCGAAGATGGAACACCTAGCGGCTATTCCGGCAGGAACGACCGCTACGACGAAGCGCGAGAGCGTACGAAAACGTGTAAGTCCTGCGGCGCAGGCACCCGCCGCACCGCCTCCAGCGAGAACACCTGCGCGGACGCCGGCACCCGCACGCACCCCTGCACCTGCAGCCGCACCCGCGGCGGAAGCGTTTGACTGCGACTACTACACCGCGGTCGTGCGAAGCACGCTCGAGCAGCGCGCAGCTTTTCAGGTCGTCGAGGTAGCCAAGTGTGAGCCCGGTACGGTGATCCTCATTGGTCTTGCGCAGGACATGGACTTCTGGACACACGGAGTTCTACCGTACCTGCTGCAAGCCGCCGAGCTGAATGACCTGCAGATGGACATTTCCATGCCGGTGCGTATGGTGGACGGAGAGGTGTTGTACCGTTGGCGTATCCTGTGTACAGGGCAGTCTTGGGCCACAGACGGACTGGTGCAGCTGCTGTCGGCGTTGCCGCAACGAGCTGCACCGTGGCAGGCTCCCACGCTACGTGGCGCGGCACCTGCGCCGCCCTATAGCCCCCCAGGTTGGCAGCCCACCGCGGCACCCGCGGCGTGGGGGCAGCAGGCACAACCGCAGGCGCAACTACAGCCGCCACAACCACAGGTCCAGCCTGCACGACAGCCGGTAGCAGACCCACGCCTAAGCATGCCCTCGGGTCTATTTGTGCCGGGGCAGGTAGCGTCTGGCGCTCTGCCCCCCGCCTACACGCGATTGCTAGCACAGAGCGCAAGGCAAGGTAATGTGGCCAAGTACGTGCCAGGTCTACAGACCGCAGAGGTGTCCCCATGAGCGCCCAAGAAAAGCGCATTGCTGAGCTTGTTACGGACGAAGAGTTGGCGGATGTACCGCCAGACCAGCGAGAAAGCCTCGCGGTGGTGCTGGCGGATATCCGTCAGAGCAAAACGCTGCCCACAGCGCGCTACATCCTGGACGTTCGCTTTTACGGCTACAAGGACGAGACCTCCCTTGTACGTGGACAGCTGGAGATTTTGGAGCGCAACCAGACGGGCAACCTCGAGATGCTGGTGTACATCTGCCCCGGTTACCGCATTCTGAAGAACGGTTGTCACGGCCCGATCCCGCCGAATACGCAAAGCTTCAAGAGTGTCTGTCCGCGTTGCCTGACAGCTTGGTACCGCAAAGACCTGCGCGACCTGGTGCAGGCGAACCTGACACCACAAAACTGGGCGATTCTTCTGCAGAGCTGGGTATGGCGTCTTGGAATGCTCTGTGACGTGCGCTTCACCCACGTGGTGGGTGACATTCGCGAGCGTGTTGCCCGAGAGAAGGATAAGTACCGCGAGGGAGAGGCTGTGGACCAGCTTCTCGCAGATACCTTCAAGTCGGGTAAAGCGTACCGCATGGTGCGCATCGCCAAGGACGTAGCAGAGGGCAAGAGCCTGGAGAAAACGCTACGCAGCTTTATCAAGAGCTGAACACGTCATGCCCAACGAAGCGCAACCCACACGCGTGCACATGCCCTCTGCACGAGATCTATCTGTAGAAGCCACAGTTCTAGAGTTTCTGTTGCGAGAACTCCTCGCTCGCCTGCCCGAGAGACCAGAGCTGTTTGCACCCGACCTGCCGCACCGCGACGCGCTGCTCACACAAGAGGAGCTAGCACGCGAAGCGGACAAGTTGCGTGAACGTGTTGACCAACTACGTCAACAAGCTCAAACACGTCGTGCTGGTTCCAGCCGCTAAACCCACCCTTCTTCCGCGAGTATTTACGTGAACAATCCTCTACGTCGTCCCACCGTTACATCCGCCAGCCTACTTACCGCATTGGGGCTAGCTGCCCCCGACGAACCACCGCCACCGCACGAGAAGGCGCCTGCCGATCCCGTCCAACGCATAGCTGTTTTGGAGAAAGCCGTGATCAACCTGGCGCAGGTGGTCTCCGCGCAATCCACAACACAAGCCACCACATTGCGTGAGCTTGAGAGCATGTTCACTCATATCTTCATACGAAGCATGACGGTGGATAGCGTTGTGGAGGCGCTGTCAAAGCATGTAGCCTCGAGTCCCGTGGCAGGAATGCACATGACACCAGAGGGGGAACTCGATTGGGGCTATTACATGCGCCTGCACACGGACCAGATCCGTGCAGCGCATGCGTTCGGAGAGTTCTTCCAGCTGGTGAACGTCTGGGCCAAAGAACAACAAGAGCGTGAAAACCGTCAAGAGCTGGAGAAGGCCGTGGAGCGTGCGGCCATGGATGCAGAGTGGGTTGACGTGGGTGCCACAGACCCGCCCAAACCTGGTGACATGATCTCCTCGCGGCTTGTGACGGTGTGACATATCTTGTGCTCCGGGGGCCATAAGGTACACTACGGATCTACCGCGTTGCCACGACCCCACCAAAGGACACCTCATGCCGCTTAGTGCACCCGATCCAGAACCCACACGTGACGCCAAAGGGCAACTCATCTTCAGCGCCCCTGGCGGTGCGGATCGTCGCCGCTGCCATCGTTGTCACGGGCTGATGACGCCCAAAGTCGCTCAGCAGAAGAATCAGAAGCTGTACCGTTGCGGTAGTTGCGGCAACGAAGTCAGCATGACCGCCTTCTGAGAAAAGCCTGCGTTTTCGGCATAAGGGACATGGAGGAAATGTACCGCCATGACACCCCTGATACTTGCCCCAGACCTGCATGGCAGGTCCGAAGTGCTTGTCACACAATGTCGCGCCCGTTACGGGCACAACGCCCAGATGTACGACCTCGGGGCGTTTTACCTGGTCCACACGGGCCACAGTCAAACGCGCCTGTATCTATCGAGCACCGGGGAGGCTTGGAACAAGGACTGGTACGACCTACCAGATACCTTGCCGAAGGCGCCCGACGGCGCCTGGGTAAACCTACCCAGAACCTTGAATCCGCAGGCAGCGCGAAGCCAGTACAAGCACGTGCGACGGCGTCTGCAAATAGAGTTCGAGCGCCGTGCGTTGGAGGTGCGCGGGATGATGCGACAGGACACGTGCCTGCCTTTGTCCATGTGGCGGGTCATGTTCGGAGACAGGCTCAGCCCCTATCTGGAGTTCGGTCAGAAGATGGTCTGGCAGTACTGGCCAGGTGCTGCGCACACACACTGCGTCGCACAGAACAGTGTGGTGGTGGTAGGCCAAACCGCTACGCCAAAGCGCTACGGCACCCTCGTCCGCATTGATGAAAGTTACGAGGTTGACCGCTTGCTTGGGTCGGGCGGTACCGCAGGGTACGTAGACTTTCACCCTCTCCCCTGGAGCAGTGTGCGTGATAGCGGTTGCGTGCATCTGCCGCACCCCGTCAACCTGGAACGGAAAGATCTGGATCTCGTCAAAAAGGTTCACGAGGACTACAAGATCATTCAACCCACACCGCAGCTGGCGCGCAAACCGTACGGGTACTGGCCCACAGATCTAACGGAGCAGAGTCTGGAGACGTGGTGGGTTAAGGCGCGGGGAGTCGCTGGTGACAGTTGCTATGTCCTGCCTGACATGTCCTGTACCCTCGAAAGCGATTTCGGCTGGAAACGTGCAGGAAACTACCCATCCGTTATGATGCAGGCGCCGCTACCTACCCACCTGACACGAGCGGGCTATAGCATCGGCGTGGAGCGTCGTTCTGTCCCATTGTACGGGCGAGCGTATACACACTACGCGGTCCACCAGGCACCGGGCTGGACGCCAGAAAATCAGTTCCAGCAGTTGGAGTTTCTGCGTTACATGCAGTTCGCTCTGGAGGACCTTGAAGTTTACGTGGGCGGGGACCCCTGGCGCACCTGAAAAAACACAGGGTTTTCGGGCGTAAGATAGGTGGAGGAAACTACCGTGACCCTGAGCGCCGCAGAAATCCCGTACCCAGTCCCCGAATCCGCAGCACAACCAATCGTGAGCCTTTCGCCAGGCGACCCCGTTCGCCTGACGATAGTGACCCTCGTCGAAGCCCCATCGACACGGAAGGTCGCCCTCGCGGGCGGCCTTGTGGCCGCCGTATCCTTGGCAGTCGGTATCGCCATTGGGCGATACCTGTTGCCGCGCCCTGCAGCCCTCCCCGAAGAATGATGTGGGGAGGCCTGCGGGCCGTTGTTTTTTAGCCCCCTTGTCGGTAGTAAATACAAGGACCATTTCGGGCATAAGATAGGTGAAAGGAGGCCACTATGCTTGGTCTCGTCGTTGGGCCCGTGCTGAACGTGGCCTCGGCGCTGGTAGCACAATACCAGCGCATTATCGCTAATGACCGTGCGGTTGCGCATGCGCAGCAGCACGGTCTAGTTCGCTGTAAGGAGGACCCACGTCTCCTCCTTACAGTAGAGGAGCTTCACCTGTACCACACCGGCACAGGTGAAGACGTGCGGCGCCTGACGAAGCTCGGCGCCGCACGGCTAGAACAGTACCGCCAGTGGGGCCTGATGTGAATGGCCCTGTAGGCGGTGCTGTTTTTTAGCCCACAAGTAGGGTACTTAGAACTAGAACTAGAACTCGCGCCACCAGTAGTGCGGTTGTATGTACTAGGCATGGCCCAGAACCTAGGCAACGTCATCTACCTAGACCAGCACCCCCGCACCAAAGCACGCCGTAAGGCCTCCAGTACCCCCAGGAAGCCCCAACCCGGCACCGTAAAAAAACTGCGTGGTTTCAGGCATAAGATAGTTGAAAGGGAAACTACCACCACCATGGAAAACTCAACCCCCGTCGAAACAACCTCCACCTCCACCTCAACGCTCAGCTTCGCGCAACGACACACCGTGGCCATCGCTGCGGCCGCTGCGGCCGCTGGTTTTCTTATCGGGCGGTACCTCCTGCCGTCACCTAGGCAGGTCGAGGTCGTCGAGTACCGCGACCGGTATGTCGAGCGCGACGAGACCGGTACTTGACGCACACGCCTGCCAGAGGGAAACTTCTGGCGGGCTTGCTGTTTTTTAGCCCAGAAATAGATTCACCGTTTCGGGCATAAGATAGTTGAAAGGAGGATTCCATCATGGGACCTCTCATCTTTGTCATTGCGGCCTTCGCGGCCGCAAAGTACCTGGACGGCCGTCGTCCAGGTACCAACAACATGGGCGACGGTGGTCGCCCGTACGAGAACTTCACCGTGCGCGTCAGTACGACGCGCGATATCGACGTTTCGGCGCCGACGCAGGAGGGGGCAGAAGCCCTCCTGCGCCAGGCGCAGGCACGTCGTTGACCGCTGGTTGGGGGGCCAGCATTTTTAGCCCTCACTTCTGGCATAAGCGTTTTAGAAAGGAGTCACATGGACCCAGATGAACTACTGCGGCGCCTACGACGTGCCGCCAAAGACGCTATCGAAACCGAAGACGAGATGCAGGAGCGGTTGCCCGACCTGGAGGTGGTGGTGGGCGACCTGGCCGCGCTGGGACAGATGGTACAGGACCTCGACACCTGGCTGAGTCGAGGAGGGTTCTTGCCCAAGGCGTGGAAGGACGCAGCCACCGCTACACCAGACGACGAACTGGCACCGAAGAAACCTGCCAGAAAGAAGAAGAACCATGCGCCCTAAGATTGCCGAAGTGCTGCGATCTCGCGGAGAGTTCGCCACGTTCGACCGCATGGACATCCTGGAGGCGTACTTCCTGTACGCCTGCTGGTGGGGCTGGGATGACTACACCCACGGTATCAACAGCCGTGTGCGCCGTGTGGCAAAACTGTCCCTAAACATCGGCTGCAGTGACCGGCGGTGGTACGGGATGAATAACCGCAACGCGTTGGCCATCTACCTGAACCTGGTGCGCCGGCGAGAAGGGCACAAGAAGTACTGCCAAGAAAAAGCGCAGTACATCGTGGCCTGCATAAAGCGCGTACACCCTCTACCAAAAGCCGCATAAAACCCAGACTGTTTTCGTGCATAAGGGTGTTGGGACGCCTCTTTGCTCCCTGGAAAGAGAGAACAACATGCTTCGACAACTGATGAGCTACCTCAACCTCCTTGCCTACCCACGTCTTGCGGTGCTGTGGGAGGCGATGTTCGGGTACGCCACCATTGTGGCGGCAACACCCTATGCCGTGCGGGTGTTGCAATACCCACCGCCACGGGAGCGGTTCAAGGTGTATGACGCGGACGGGACCTGTGCCGCTGTCCTGCCTAGCGGGGGGCCTGTGTGGGTGCCCGTGGAACGACTGCACGAGGCACTGAACGGGGCCAAGATTACCCGCACAGCGATACCCGTTGACCTCTTGCCCCTAGAGGTGCGCCCATGAAACTGTTCCATGTAATGGATGAGGTTCGTACCGGTATGCTGGTACACGACGGTCTGCTGAAGGTGGGCCGTGCACCCGTACCTCTCACACAGGCTGCACGGCGGTCTGTGGTAGAGAACCTTCTGCACGAGGGGGCACCCTACTACAGGGACCCTTTCTCAGGGTTGCAGCTGGGGGTGGACCGGGGCCCATCCAAGCGTGCGCTGGTCCACGTTGTCTTTCCCCCGCCACCCCGAGGATGGGCGGAGGTCACCCTGGCGCAAGCCCGCGTCGGGGTGGGAGGGCTGCTGTGTTACAAGCCCATCCCAAACGAAACCGGGCGAGAGTCCGGTGACACTGCCTGCGCCCTAGTCTGGGAGCGTGTTCACCTAACGCGCCGTACGCAGTACATAGAGTATCTCCTGCAGGTGGAGCCGGGAGACGAAGACAGCCCGTCGTTCCGGGTCTACCGCGCAGGCCGGGACCTGCAGGGTGCCCCAGGCGAAGTGCTGTACACCTGGACGGGCAGCGATTGGACGGCCACCGTCTTTGACACGCCGAGAGGCTGCATCCCATCCACGTATTACTACGACCGCACCACATAGCGTCACGAAGAGAGGCTCCGTGGGCCTTTCTTTTTAGCCCCCAACTAAACTGCTACACTGCGCCCATGCCGATCAGCTCTTACGAGATTGCGCAACTGAACGCGTCGTTTCAGCAGCAGTCCATGCAGAACCTACAGTATTCGCACATGATCGGGATGATGAGTCAGCAGGGTGCGCTGCCAGGGCAGCAGCACGCCTCCGCCCCTGCCGACATGCTGGCCGGCCGCACGCTGAACATGGGCATGAGCATGGCCGCCCCGATCGCATCGTTCGGTCTAGGCATGGCCGGGCTCGACCCCATGGGCATGGCGATGCGTGGCGGTATGGCAGGATTCGCCAGGTACGGTATGGCTGGGGCGGTGGGTGGGGCGGCAGCCATGGCGTTGCCGGCGATGGCCGTGGGCTCTGCGGTGAACTGGGGCGCGCAGCAGATGATGGAAGGCGCGCACCAGCAGCAGAACCTGAATAATGCACTACGAAGCTCGTTCACGCAGCAGACGGCTTTTGGTCGCGGGTTCCAGCACAACGAGATGGGGCAGATCGGGAAAATGATGCGGGACATGACGCATCAGTTTGGCCCTGGTGGCGAGATCGTGAGTATGCAAGAGCTCACGCAGCTTGCACAGACCATGGGGCAGCAGGGCGGTGGTCGCCACATGCAGTCTGTCCAGGAGTTCAAACAGAAGTTTCAAGAACTCGTTCGCAACGTAAAGACGGTCGCCAAAGAGCTGGGTACGTCGCTGGCACAGGCGCAGGAACTGATGGGCTCGTTGCGCGGCAGCGGTGTGTTCGGGGGCAACTCCCAGGTGCAGGCCCTCATGTTTGTCAAAAACGCGGCTCTTGGCGGCAACGTGTCGCTAAGCGAGATCATGGCCTCCGGTAACATCGGCTCCCAGATTGCACGCAGTCTTGGAGGGCGCGGCCGTGCAGGTTTCAATGCGGGTGTGAAAGCTGGCGGTACGGTATCGGGAGCGCTGCAGACCGGGCTGTTGAGCGAGGAAGACATCTACAACGCCACGGGGATGGAGGGCGAGCAGGGCAGGCAGGCGCTATCTGCTGCCATGATGAGTACAAGCGCTGCATTCTTGAAGTCTGGTCGAGGGCGCCGTGTGTACGCGTCCTTGGCCGGCAAAGACGGCAGAATGGACCAAGCTTCGCTGGACGACTACGAGGCTGCAGATGGGTTCAGTGTGAGCGGGACGATGAAGCATGCCTACGGGAACCTAGGCAAGGTGGGGCGCGCTAACTTTATCCGAAACGAGGGCCGACTGCGCGGTGAAGCGCTTGCCGCAGATCCCTTGATCGGGGTGCGCCAGACCATGCGATGGCTCGAGAACCGCGGCCTCGACACCTCTTCGGACCTGGGGATGATCGCACTGCAGCGGCAGCTCAAGGCAGGCGGAGCAAGCGTAGGCCACGACGAACTCGAAGCCATGGTCAAGATGATACGTGGGCAGGATGCCATCAAGGATAATCAGGGTTTCCGCGCAAGTCAGGACAAGTACCTGCAGGAGATGGGCAATATCAAGAAGACGACAGGTATCGCAGGAATGAAGAACAAGCTGGCGCAGGCTCGCGAGACCGTGCAAGGCCGCGTGCAGCAAGCTGGCGCGGATCTCTTTCAGTCCACCTCCGACGAGATCGAGCAGATCATCAACAAGATGTCCGGTGTGTACGTACAGCGTTTCTCGAAAGAAGTGGACGAGGCGTTTCGGGATGTGAAGCAGGGCAAGAAGGGCGGCCTGGAGGGGCTACTACGTGCAACGGGGCAGGTGGGTATCACGGCGCGTGGCGGTGATAGTTGGCAGCGCGCCAAGCAGACCTACCAGGGGAGCTTCAGCAGCGAGTCAGGCGTTACCCCCGGCAACGTGAAGGCCTACCAGGCGGCAGGGTACAACATTGGGGCGAACGCGCAGCGCGACATGGACTGGGCAGACCGTGCGTCTCGTGCGGCACAGGGGCCTGTCAACAAGCTCTTCTTCGCGGGCGGCGGTGCCATGCGGCCGGAACTGCGATCTGCCAGAGCACTCGGTATTATCTCAGGAACGGGTGAAGGGCTTGTCGACAGCATGCAGGATTACCTGAATCAAGACCGCTTCGACAACGTGCACAACGACTTCATCAGCGGTGACAAGATGTCTCGTGTCACCAAGACCGCCAGCCTTCTGCGCGGTGCGGGAATGGACGCAGGGGCTATGTTTGCGACTCCCGAGGAGCAACGCATGCGCATGCTTGGTGGCATCGGCCGCTCCGCGGGGGACCGCGCAGCGCTACTGGGTCAAGGTCTCGTGACCGCTGGGGCCGGTAAAGAGGGGGAGAAATGGGCAGGTCGTGGGCGAGCAGCGGCCATGGGTATTGGCGCCTCGCTGGCTGCCACCACCACCGTGCTCTCTGGAGGCCTCGCTGTGCCTATCGCAGGTGCGATCTCGAGTATCGTCGGCAAAGACCGTCTGGCAGCTGCAGGCGACTGGGCACTGGATAAGGCGGGTGGTCTCGCCAAGTCACTTGCTGGTGTCGCGGACGATGGGGATCTGCGAAAGATTGCGGGCGGTATCATGGACTCCGAGGAGGGCCGCAAGACTATGCGTGGTGTTTTGAGCTCGGACGCGGAAAGGCGCCGACAGGCGATCGAGGCGTCGGAGGACAAGATGCTGTCTCTGGAAGGTGCCGGGACAGACAAGGACACCGAGGCGCAGAGGCTCTTTCATAGGAACGCGATGCTCGCCGGCAAGGTGACGGATGTCATGGACCGAGAGGGGTTGTCCCTGGAGGAGGCCTCCGAGAAAGTCAGCGCCAGCTTCGGCAAAAAAGGCAAATACAGCGCGGCGGATGTGCAGCAAGCCTTCAATGGCATTCTGGCCCCGGTGGGTCTGGAGGACATGGAAGCTTCGCAGCAGCAGTCGCAGAAGGCACGCAGTGAGGCTGTGGCGGAGCGCAGGCGTATGCGTGAGGGTGGCGACGCGGTGTTTGCCGATCACACCTCGGACCGCATTCAGTTGGACGAAAAGACACGCAAGGCGCTGGAAGGTACGGGTATCGCGGAGGGCATGGAAAAAGCCATCAATATGTCCGCGGAACTAGACACCCGTATGGGTGCAGACAACACCGAGGCGTTTTCGCAGGTGGCTGCCGGCTACGAGTCTGTGGAGTCTGCCGTGGGCGGCATGTCGGTAAACGAGCGACGTAAGCGCGCCAGGAAGATTCGAGAGGGCGGTCATAACCTGGATATTGCGCGAAGGCTCGAGGGCGCTGCTGCTCTGGAGGAGAGGTACAAGAACCTGAGCAAGGGCCCCATGGGCGACGTCACTGCGGCTTCCGGTTTCCTCGGCGCTGGTATCGACCCTAGCGAGATGGAGCAGTTCAGCAAGCTATCGAAGAGCGAGCAGGCCGAACAGCTGATCTTGCGAGCAGGTGGCGACGTGTCTGGCGAAGAAGGCAAGAAGCGCCTGGAACAACTCACTGGTATCCTGGGCGGCAAGGGCTCTGCCTACGAAAAGGGCAAGGGCCTGCAAAGCATCGCCAACGACGTACAGAAGGAGCGCACGGAGCGCGAACGCAAAGAGAAGAATCCAGAACTTGTCGCCATCGCCGAGGGTATCAAAAAGATGTCTGGAGACTTGACGGCCGACAAAATCGGCACAGCTGTGGGCGCGCAGGTATCCAAACTCGTCAGCACCGACCCAACCAAGAAGCCATGAAATCCCTCCTGTACCAAGACACCAATCTCCCCTTTACGCCCCCTGCCGAATGCGCAGCAGGTCGCAAAGAAACCTCTGTAAGCTTCATCAGCAACGGCAAGCTGATCACACTGACCAGCAAGTCGAAGATTTGCGCGTCCGACCCGTACATCCGGTTGGTAAAAGCCTTTCTGTACAGCTTGCAGACAGGCGAGCCGTACGCGGGTGTACCGCCGAACCGTGCAATCAAAGACCTGCTTGTTCGTGAGAATGTTACTATCTAGGCATGGCTGTCTACATCGAGGTTGAGACGTCTTCGCTGGCTTACCGGGCCCAGCTGCTCGGGTCCTCTGACGGGATCAGTCGGCGTGCCGGTCTGAGGTCTGCTCGCCGACCTGTACGCGGTTACGAGATCAAGGACGACACCTACGCCTTCATCAAAGCCGTGGACTCTACGGGTCAGGCCATCCCACTGATCTCAGAGTCGGGCACCGACGGCCGTGTGATCGGGTGGACGGACTTCCTGATCCAGACAGCCTCGGAGTCTCGTATGGAAAAGCACCAGATCATCGAGACCTTCGGAGAGCCGTACCTGTTCTTCTTTGGGGAGCACCCTCGCTTTTACGACATCTCCGCGGTGTTGCTCAACACCTTGGACTTCAACTGGGAAGCGAACTGGTGGGAGAACTACAACCGCTACTTCCGTGGCAGCAAGCTCACCGAGATGGGGGCGCACCTGTACATCGGGTTTGATGACACGCTGCTTGAGGGCTACATGCTGCAAGCACAGAGCCAGAAGAGCGCGCAGCAGGACCCCTTGTTGGTTCAGCTTTCGTTCAAACTGTTTGTCACGGGGTACTTCAACGTGTCTGCGGTGGGCAGCGGCGACTACCCGGTGCGTCCAACTATGGCGTTGCCGCCTGGTATTGATCTGACCGCGCCGCTGGACGACAACGCGCGACGACGACTGGCGTACCTCAGTACAGCACGTCTGAGTTCTGCTCCCACAGACATGGTCATTGGTTCACGTATTCGACCCTTGCGTGAACGCATTGTGGACAACACCGATGAGTACATCGGCACGGTGCCGGAGATCGAGACACTGGCAGACCCAGGTGTCCTGGATCCGTTCCAATCGTTGTGGGGTGGTGTTGACTCGCTTGGTGCCCTGATGGACTCATTGAAGGATCTGGAGGCATTGACGGGTGCGCTCAAGGACATCGAAAAGGCGCAAGAGGCGTTGGACAAGCTGAACAAGCTTGGCAGCATGAGCCCTAAAGACGCGTGGAAGGACCTGAAGAAAACCTGGGCCAAAGGAAAGAAGCTCTACAACGACATTGGCAAAGGCATCGACACGTTTGACAAGGAGTCGAATGCGCTTTTTGCAGACCCGGAGAAGTACGCCACCGACAAGTGGAACAAGTCGAAGTTTGGACAGAAAGTGAACGACGCGTATGCGGACGCCGTGGAGTGGGCTATCAATGCAAGAGACGACGCTAGCGAAGCAGCCGGCGACGTGGGCGAGTTTCTAGAGAAAGCCTACGCGCAAGACACAACGGCTAAGTCTGGCGGTAAGAAAGAAGCACCGCCTGTGCCACCTCCATCCGACCTTTCCACCAAGGTAAAGAAGTACACCGAGAAGAGAAACAAGGCGACCAAGCAAGTGCTCAAGCCTAAGCGCCCCACAGATCCTGGCAGCAACACCGCGTTTTTTGGCGCTGCGCTACTGCCGAACAAGCCCACGATAAATACGCCCTAACCATTTCACTAGTCTGCTAAGGTTCGTGGGTGGCTATAGGCAACCGTCTCCGTCTCCGTCTGTTCATCGAAGGGGTTGAAGTGCCCCTGATTGCAGCGAACATCCAGGCCGCCCCCAACAGCCCTGTGGCCTGTTCGCTCCAGGTTCCTCCGCTTGATGAGGCCATGCTCCTCAAGCCTATGTCGTTGGTGCATCTGTTCTTTTTTGACTACGCGGAGAGTGCGAGTCACCTCGTGTCTCTGCGCGCGGAGATGCGCAAGTACCGCAACATCAAAGACCCCACGGTGTATGAGCAAACGCTCAACCGTCGTCTGGAGATGGAGGAGGGTGCCGATGAAAGACCCACGGACGCGGATCTCGCGAGGGACCAGCGTAACGAGAAGTACAAGTTGTGTTTCGTGGGTGAGATCGTACGGAAGCAGTGCACCAAAAGTCTGATGAGTCGATCGGTGGTGCTGCAGTGCATGGGGCTATCTAGTTACTGGGACCGTGCCTTTCAGACGAGCGCAGGAGATCTCTTTGGTCCTGGGTACCAGGCATTGTTCGCTGGGGGTGCCACCAACCTCTTCACAGATTTCTTTGCGGAGAAGGGTGGGGCCATTCTTCGTATCATCAACACGCCCTCGGACAACTACCCCAGCATCAAAGGTCTACCAGGCGGCCTCATTCACCTTGTTGAGGCCATAGGCGGTAACTACTACGCGGCACCCCCGGAGAAAGGCACCGCCAAAGGGCAGCGTACGGTCTACGCGGGGCAGAACATCTACTTCAGCTTGGCGGAGCTTCGCCTGCACTTTACGCAGATGATTCACGCGGCAGAGAAAGACGACACAGCCTACCGCCTGATGGGACCTAGCTGGGATGCACTGTTCGGTAGAACGCTTGGTGGCCTTGGGGAACGCGTAAGCATTCGACAGGCCATCAACGCCTTGTCGGGGTTGATCTTCTACGAGACGTACGACATCCCCACCCCCCGCTACATCCCCGGCCTGGACGGTACCATCTCCGGGTACACGCGTAAACGCGCCAAGGACGATGAGAAAGCCGGGCCCATCATTGCAGCGCTGCAAGATATTTCGACTGCCCTGAAGTCGCGCATTTCACAGCTTCAGACTCTCCGGTCACTATCCGACACAAATAGTGCGCCAACCGCCGTGCTGTCCTCCACAAGCGTCGGGATCAAGACAGCTCTGCTCAAGCAGATCGACACGATTCGCGATCAGTTGACACGGCTATCGCGGGAAGCGAAGTCCAAGCAGCTGGATCCGCTGATCGCACCCATGACGGATGCGCGTACCACCTTGGCAAAAGTGCAAGCCACCGTGCGTGACAAGCGTTGGATACCCGCGGCATCGGATGCCGTGACAGAGAAGACAACGGCACTTCTCGGTTCCGCCGCAGCCTCCCTCGATCGGGCAGGGGACCTGGAGGTTTCCTACACACCACCCGCGCAAGCGCGCCCCGCGAAACTTGTGTCGTCCATCTATCGGCCGGACGTGTGGTTTGCGGCGCCACCACGTTGTAACGTGATTTTTCCAGACCAGTACACGCAGATCTCCTACGACCGCGACGACATGGCGGCCCCTACGCGTTTGATGCTCCAGATGCACGACGAGTTCTTTGGGCCTGACGAGTTGTTCGACAACTTCGTGTTTGCACCGAGATCCCCCTCGGTGGGCACGGCAACGAACACACCGAACAGTGGGATCGACAAAGAAAGGATCACGCTGCAGCGCATCTTGTCGAACGACATCATGCCGCACGAACTCTACACCGGCATCATTCCGGTGTTTGAGAAGATGGGTGAGTTCAATGTGCTGGCTGTGCGAGACGGTAAGGTCAAAGGCAAGACGCCCAAGGTGGGCCTGGCGCAGCGTACCGCCAACTTCTTGTTCTTTCGGTACCGGTTCGGCAGCAGGCAGGTCCAGGTGGAAGGCCTGTTCGACCCGTACCTGGTGCCAGGGTTCCCCTGCCTCGTGATCGATCGCCCCACACAGCTCGAGGTGGCGAACAACTACTGGAGCTATGTTCAGAACTACGGCCGGCCGCCCATCACCATCAACCAGACACTAGGCACACACTTTCTGGCAAACATACATCAGCTTGCGCACTCGTTGAGTCAGACGGGCGGCCAGACTTCCCTGGTCTGCGGGTTCGCGCGTGAGTGGCTCGAGCGTGTGGAGTTCCTCAACTCGATCGACCGCGATGAAGATCTTACCGTGAAGAAGCGCTACGGCAGCGATGCCTTGCGCAGCACGGACGTCGCAGCCCTGTCGCCCCCCGAGGTGGGGCAGCTCGGTCCAAACGCTGGCGTGATTGTGTCTGTGTCGGAGGTGACAGATCGGTACGTGCCATACCGGCAGTTCGAGGCGCTGGTTACCGCGCTATCCCTGCAAAACCAGTTCATTTACCTACCTCTCTACAGCGGGAGCAAAGCGCTTGGTACAGGGCAGAAGCCTCGCGTTCCTATCGGTGTGCCTGTGCGACCGCTTCAGTTGGGTGATGCTGTTCGCAACGCGTTTCCTGGTGCAGAGGATGTGCCACAGACGTTCCGTGCCTACCGCGTGCAAGAGGAGGTGCCCAGGTACCGTCGTGAGACGGTGGACTTGCCCGCGGAAGAGATGATTCGCCCTGGCTGGTATGGCGATGTGTGGCGCAACGACCAGATCGGGGAAGTGTACGAGAGCTACTTTAGAACGGGCGCTATCACCGACCCACAGCAACTCGTAGACCCACAAGGTGCAAGCCAGGGCATACCGGATAAGGATGCTCCAGACATGATGGCAGACGCCGCGCAAGGTCGCACACCTGGTGACGGTTACTCTCAGGCTCCTGCGCTGTATGCGCTAGACAAGGACGCATCGATCGAGCAAGCGGTGTCGTTTCTTCTACTGGCATACAGTTACGTGCGCGCCAGCGACCCCAGCGGCGGATCTGGGCAAGCTACACGCGCGTTCATTGATGCCTACAAGTGGCGACCCATTGCCACGCTGCCGGACATGTTCGGTTCCAGCGACTTGCGCCTTTCCACAACCCTGGGCGGTCAGAAGGTGGAGCAAGGTGTGGAGGGCTTCCACTCCAGAGCCTTCGGACCGCACAACAACTTCTTTGGACTGGTGACCTCGGACATTCGCAATATCCTGGGCATCGAGCCGCAGTCGCTAGCAGCTACCAAGGGAGACGTGCGCAAGGACAAACAAGACGCTGTTTTGGTATATGTAGCCAAACTCATGGGTGGGGCAAAAGCCACTATAGGCTGATTTTGTGTTAGGGTTGGAGCATGACGCATCGAGGCCCTGTCCGAGACATCATTTGGTCCACTTTTCTGGAGAAGGTAGCATTTATCTTCCCGCCAGAGTTCGCTGGGATAGTAGCAGGCAACCGTCCGGGGCGTGCGTTGGCAGGGCAGACGGCAGCCGCACTCTCTCCCGAGGGTCGTGTCACGCGGTCAGATGAGACTGCGCGCTCCCTTGCCGCGGTGACTGTGCCGCTCGGTTCGCTCGGTGCCATTGCTGGTATGCACCTCCATGATCTACCGAGCCGCCTGGAAGACGCTGCAGCGCGTATTGGTGGAGAGAATACTGGTAAGGCTGTGCGCATCCTTACTCCGTTCACAGTAGGCCTACTTGGTGGCGTGGCTTCCGGTGCACTGACAGGTGCTGGTGTCGGTGCTGTACAGCAGCTGCGGGGACCCCTCCGAAAGCAGAAAGCCCCCGCTATTGTGGAGGGGGACCCAGGTGCGTCCATCCTGGTCGAAGGAAAAAAAAACTCTCCAGCATGAGGCCTGATCTCGTGACACCGGGCACGAGCACAGACAACCCCGGTATGCCGGCTGGGTCGGCACGGAGGGACCGCAAGGGGCCCAACGATCTACCTACCCAGGAAGAGCTGCGCAAACAACCAGAACAGGCATATCCAGCCACCCACGTGCCGACAGACCGAGGTCTGCCTTCTTAGCAGAAAACAGTGCTACAGTGCTGGTATGCGTAAGTTCGCAGAAGAGGTACAGAACGAACTCAATCGGCTCCCGGAAGATCGCGCGGATGCCCTGCTGGCTGCGATCCACAAGAACATCCCGGAGCTACACAAGGAGCTGAAAAAGCTACCTCCTGCGAGTAAGAAAGAAGCCCACACCTTCTCGGTAAGCAAGGTACTGCAGCAGAAGCATGCTGAGGGTTTGGTGCCCCGTATCGCGGGTCTAGAGCACCAAGCAGACCTAGCAGGTCTTGCTACCATGACGGCGGGCGTGGGAGATCGCCTGCGGTCGGAACTGGTACACAAGGGAGATCCGAACAAGGGCAGCGTTCTCGGTGGCGAGAAGGGGCAAATAGGTACGGATGTGGCGGGGCTCGCTATGATGACGGCACCCACACTGGCAGCTCTTGCCTCGGGTCAGCACGACAAGTGGCACCATTGGGCAAACCTTGGGGGTCTTGCAGCGCTCGCAGCACCCGCAGCAGACGAGCTGCAAGCCAGGATGAGATCTGCACCGGGTGAAGATCCTCATCACCGGATGATGCTTTCGCATGACACACACCAGAAGTTGCACCTGCTGGGGTACGGTGCACTTGCTGCGCCCGTGATCTCCAACGCCGCTGCGGGACACGGTTCACCGCTATCGCACGGCCTCACGCTGGCCGGCTACGGCACCTTGGCTGCGCCAGACCTGGATGCGCAGATCGCGAAAGTGCGCGGTAAAGATCCTGTGCTCCAGAGCACACTGGACAAGCCTGGGGTCCGGCCCGCTGTAGACCTTGCTGGTCTAGGGCTCCTGGGCGCAGGGGCGCTGACGACCAAGCATGCTACAGATACTCCCGCGGACCTGAAGAAGAAAGTAGACCAACGGCGCTTCAATGCGGGGGACATGCGGCATTATCGCCTAGGCCAGGACACCTCGGCCGCCGTTCCAGGTCTGAAGATTGCGGAGGACGTTACGGACGAGAAGGCGCAGAAGGCGCTCGAGCGCATACAAATGTTGGAGGCTAACCGCCCCTCGCTCAAGCAACTGGCTCGCTGGGGCGCCGTGTCTGCGGGGGCTGGCCTGGTAGCTGGCGGTGTTGCCGATGTGGTGCGTGGTAAAAAGCCATTTGGTTGGGCTGGACCCTCGCGCGATGCCATCACACAGGAGTTGATCACGCTTACACCAAAGCAACAGGCGTGGAACGTATTTCGTAACGTGACGGCTGATATGGGTAAGGGTATGGTGACATCGGCAGCTGTGCCATTGATCAACTCACAGCTGGATCGAAACGAACAGGTTGAGGTGCTGCGTGACTACGTTGCACAGCGCCAGCAGCGCTCGACACCGCCCGTCGTGCAGACAGCCCCCGCGGCACCCGTGGACCCCAAGGTTCCACCCGTGGTGGCGCAGGCAGCGCCATCTCCCCTGGCCAAGGCCGCCAGCTACCTTAGCAAGTTCGCCGGTGTAGCTACCACACCTGCGGGGCGTTTGGCGCATACCCGCGCGGTTGGTGTGACACCGAACGCATCGGCCAAGGGTCCATCTATCTCCGAGCAGAGCAAGCCCGTGGGGTTCGGTCGACCTCTGGCCGGAACAACGAAGTCTACAACGGGTGTCTAGTCGCCCAGAAATCTGGTAGGCTACAGGTATGGCAGCGCACGCTCTACCGGGCCTATTGCTCTTCGGCTTTTTGCACTCCCCAGAGACTCTACAAAAGTTGGCTGACGCAGACGCCACAGACAAAGTCCAGGTGCGTCCGGGGAACATCCAAGAACTAACCCCCATGCCGTACCGCCCCGGCACCGTCCCTGGGCCTGGTCCTATTACGCGTCCAGGGATGCCAACGGCACCTACTGCCGCGCCTGCTGCGAATGGGCCGATTACACGCCCAGGGATGCCGGCTGCGCCTGCGCCTGTTGGACAGGCAATACCTGCACCCAACGCAAGTGCAGCGTCCACGTCAGCGGGCCTACCTGCGCAGTCCGCAGCAGCATCTACGCTCCCCTCTCCTGGCGCCAACCCCCCACACATACTGTCTTCCTTGGAGACAGAGCTGGCTGCACTCGCGGAGCAAGCTAAGGGGCAGACACCTCTGAAGGTCCTGCCGCGACCCTCCCCCGACACCAAGCCTCCACATGTGTTGTCTTCCTTGGAGACAGAGCTGGCTGCACTCGCGGAAAAAAATAAAAGTCCTGCACCCGCGGCGACTCCTTCTACAAAGGACAAATCCGGTATCGCGAAATCTATCCGACAGAAGTTCCAGGAGCACCGGAAGAATAGGAGTATGGCGACTGCTGGGCAAGCAGCACCCTCGGCTACAAGCCTCATTCCGGGAACAGGTGCGGCGGCTTCTGCCGCGGCTGATGTCGCGGCGGATGTCGCCAGTCACGTGCCCACCCCGCCAACCCCGGTACAGGCCATATCTGCGGCGCATACACCACCCACCCCCCCAACGGGGGCACCCACGGTTCTGCACGAAGCAGGAGACGCTGCGCGTAATGCCGCGTGGAAGGCAAAGAACTTCGTGCAAAACAACAAGGCCCTGGTGGGTGCTGGCGGTGTGGCGCTGGGTGCAGGTGCCCTACTCGGTCTGAAGCACATGTACGACAAGAATCACCAACCCCAACCGCAACCAGTACCGCAACAGCAAATGGCACAGCCTCTCGTCAAGGGCGCAGCAAGCTTGCCTACTCCGCTGGACTGGGCACTCAAGCGCGCGTCAGAGGAGGCAACGCCCTCAGTACCAACCGTTACAGCCACCACGCCTCCAAGCCAGGAGAACCTTGGCAAGCCAGGCAATACTACCGCGCAATGGAGCCAAGCCGCCTACGAACGCAGCCAGACAGCACGCGATGAGGTTCTGAAGCAGCTGTTCGTCAATGCTTCCAAGGCCAGCCGAAATAGCGCGGAACTGCGCCAGATGCTCGACTCCGACAGGGTGGAGGTGGGCCTCAATGCTTTGCGCAAGATCGCATACGCGCACGGCATCTCGACGGCGGATGCGACAGATCAGCACATTCACCGTCTCTGGAAAGAAGCGGATGAGTCGATAGACTTCGCCAACAACTACGCCGCGCAGCAGGCCGCAAGAAACGCCAACCGTGTCGCCGTGTTGAACGCGGGCGGTGTGCAAAACATCCCCAAGCCTCCAGAGAACTTGGGGGCGGTACTGGCGAATGCACGCCGCGCGCCACCTCCCCCGGCAGCGCCCATGGGTGCGTCAGCGTTTGCGCAGAACCTGCGAACAAAGGGTGTTACGCAGGGCGCCGCCACAGCTGCAAAGGCCGCTCCGCTTGCGACAGGCGTGGGGCACACCACCCAGAACCTGCTGCAGGGCATACGGAACCGTGTAGCTGGTGCGGGTGCAAAAGAGCAGGTGCTTTCGGTCATGAAATCTGTGAAGCACGCCAGTGCGTGGACTGTTTCCGAACAGTTGTATGCACTGGGCATGTGCTGAAAGGAGCAACATGGCACCACCAAAGCGCCAGGCAGGGCTCGCCCTACCTGCGCCACCTGCAACCACAACCCCGACACAACCATTCGCTTCCCTACCTGCCCCGCCCCCAGCGATGTCACTCCCTACCGCTCCCGCGGAGACACCGCTGGAGGCCGCGCTGCGACCAAGGAAAGCTTCCAGTCGCACGGAAGAGCAGAACCGCTTGTTCCATGCCTGGAACGAGGGAGGCAGAACCAAAGAGCTGCTATCCCCGCTGCTCGACACACTGCAGCCCAGCATCCAGGCCAAAGCGCGTCAGCTCAGCGCTGGGGCAAAGATGATCGATCCTGCGGCAGCCGCAGCGGTGATCGAGAAGCACTACATCGCGGCGCTACCTGCCTACGACCCGCAGAAGGGTGCACTGTCCACGCACTTTGCAGCGGCTGAGCACCGTGCCGCACGTGAGCTGGGCGACAGTGCCAACGTGGCCTACATCCCCACAGACCAGCGCGGGCGTATTGGACACGTCAAGCGAACAGCAGAACGTCTGGAGGAGGACCTGGGTAGGCAGGCCACGTCCGCAGAGATCGCAAAAGAGCTGGGTGGCCGAACCACACCCAAGCACATCGATCGCCTGCTGGGTCGTGGCGGGCACAACAAGGAGCTGAAGGGCGACATCGCTCACTCAGCCTTTGAAGAGGACCCAACGCAGCAGAGCAGCAACAGGTTCTCCGAGATGGTGCCGCTGCTACATAGTCACTTCCAGTCGCAGAAAGATGACGGGACACCTGTCTTCCATCCGCGTGTGGCGAACGTGTTTGAGCACCTACACGGTCTCAACGGTAAGCCTCAAGTCACCTCGACAGGGGAGATCGCAAAGCTCACGGGCTTGTCTGCACCCCAGGTGAGTCAAATCCGTAAGACGATCGATCAGGAGATGGCGAAGTACCGGTGACGGACGGGGCGCGAGGGGGCGCCCTTCTTTTTTAGCTTACACATGCCATACTCCAGCCATGGCAAACACTTCCGACCGCGTGGCCAGGCTTGATGCGCTGCAGGCTTCTGCCGTAGAACTCGCAGACAAACGTATCGAGGCCTACACAGACTTGGCCGCTCGCTGCAGGTCGATGCTTCGTGGTCGAACAGGGGCGGAGCGCCTGTCGGCGGCCATGACGGGGGCCGTAGAAGAAGCCACCCTTGCAGAAATCAACGCGTTCATAACATCCTAGTACTTGCTTTTTCTTTAGAACAAGGGAACACTCGCTGGCCATGCCAGATGAGCCCTCACGTTCTAAAGAAAAAGACGCGCCTGCAGCGGTTGTTCCACCAGACGCCCCACCTCTACCAGAAGCCCCTGCAACCGGAGCAACGACGGCCACAGCGCCTGTGACTACGGCTGCACCCTCACAGACTCCCACGGAGTTGGCCTACCTAGAAGCTAACCTACTGCGAGCGCACTACGAGTTGCAGAGTGTGCATCTCGGCCAGCGCGAACTGGCGCGACAGAACGTCGAGCTTGTAAAGCGCAAGGCCGTGTTGGTGCAGGAAGCCGCAGACTGCGTGAAGAAGCTCGCAGAAGCGATGCATGTCGACCCAGCGGTGTTGCAGCAGCGTGTGATGGACGCGATCCAGAAAAGAGAGGCGCAGCAGGTGACGCTCGGCGCGTCCTCCGGTAACCTGCTGTTATGAGCCAAGAGATTGTGTCCATGTACCTGTCCTCGGGACAGGTCACGAGTCTGCGGTGGAGCGTGTTCGTACCGCTAGCGCAGTGGTACGTTGCTGGCGGTTCGCAGCTCTTCACCAACCTCGAGCTGCAGAAGAGCACCCTCAGCAGCGCAGGACCGTGGGGCCCGGTGCTGGGCATGGCGCCGCAGCCGGCTCGCCTGCCTCTGCAGGAGAGCTACCCCGCGCCCGACGTACTGCCAGGGCCCACGCGTGTCATGGCAGGTACCTACTTGCGTGTGGAGATCAGCGGGCTCCATACCGTGGAGGTTGTGTTCACGCTGCCAGGACCGTTGACCGTGCAAACGATTGCAAGTCTTATCGCAGCAGAGGCACCTGCCTTGCTGACGGCCTACGCAGGGCAAGGCAAAGTCTTTCTGCAGACTACAGGGTGGGGCGGACCTCACCGCACACTCAAGATCTTGGACTGCACGGCTGCGGCGCGCCTTGGCTTCGAGATAGGCGACAGCTCCTGGGGGGCGGACATCGCCCCGATGCTCCTAGCGGGTGTGGAACGCTACACCCTAGTGGATACCCACGCCGACGCAGACGCCTGGTATCGCTGGCGCTTGGTCCATGTTCTCACGGGCGCAGTCAGTGAATGGTCAATCCCCGTCCAGCCCAGCTCTCTCAATCTACCTATAGTGTCCCCCAGCAACCTGGTTCACTGCACTGGCCGTTTTGTCGACGAGATGGGCCGCGTGTGTAAAGGCCGCAAAGTGCACCTGCACAGTAACCAAGACGGTAGAACACAAACAGTAGAGGGCAGTGCGCTGTTGGCGAGTTCTTTGCGCACCCTGGAAACGGACGATCTAGGCTGCATCAGCGTCGACCTTATTCGAGGTACGTCGTGGAAGCTCACACTGGACAACCACCCCTACCTGTACAGCTTCCGTGTACCCACAGATCTAACCGTCTCCCAGATCAACTTGTTTGACCCAGCCTACGCGGTAGACACCTCCACAGCGTTTGCCTCACGAGAGCCCACACCCGTGTATGCAGATCGCCGTCAACTCTGAGCAAGCACCATGGCTAACACACTTGTCTCTCTTCGTCTCACCGACAATACGCCAGATGCGGTACCTCTTGAGGGTGCTGTAGTTCGACTGTTCGACGGTAACCTGCAAGTCGCAGAAGACATCACAGACGTAAACGGCGATGTGGAGTGGTTGCTTCCCGAAAGCACTACCTATGAGGCGCGCGTCTACCTGTTTGGCGTGAAGTTCGCGCGACGCATACAGCTTGTCGTGGGTCTCAACATCCTCGGTCCTTGGGCGTTCTCTGCCAAGGGCGAACCACTGAATGTGCCTCGCGCACTCGACCCACAGCTGTGCCGTGTATCGGGGTTCATTCGAGATCTGTCAGGAGCACCACTGCCTGGCGCAACTCTCCACTTTCGCGCCAACAGTCGACCTTTTCTGTTGGGCCCTGCCAAGTCCGTTATCCTAAGCGATAAAACGAAGACGGTCAGCCAGAACGACGGGTGGGTAGAAATCGACCTTGTACGAAACATCTGTTACACCGTTCTCATGACGGCGTTCCAGGACGAGGAGCGTCCCATCGTGGTGCCCGATCAGGCCAGCGCAAAGCTGGGAGATCTGCTGTACCCCCATGTCACAGAAGTGAACGTGAGTGCAGCAACCGCGTCCATGTCCGTGGGCTACCCGCAGACCTTCACCATCACTCCAGCCTATTCGGACGGAAGAGACCCTTCTACAGCTGCATCCGACCTAGACCTGACAGTGGATGATCCAACGATTGCCTTTGCCTACTGGATAGATCGCAGCACTATCGGTGTGCAGGGCAAAGCCGCGGGCACCACCACCGTACGCTTCGAGCGTCTCGATCGCGGCTACGACCTACTAGCTGTTGCAGCGCCGAAAGGTAACACGCTGGTTGTTACCGTTACCTGATCCGGGGATATGCACATGAGTCTACCGCTTACACAGGCATGGAACGCGTTCTTGGTATGGGCAGACAGCAACCTGCTGGTCAACCGCACCACACCACCACCCCTGTCGCCAAGTGTTACGACTTACGTGCCGACCGCACGGGCAGAGACAGTACCCTCGCACTACGAGGACGAGGAGGCGGCACTGCTGCGGCGTTTGCGATCTCTGCCGCGTAATCGCATTCGTCTGCCTGCGTTCACACGTCCCGCACGAACACCCCCACCACGCCTTGATCCACAAGAAGAGGAGCTGGCGAAAGAGCACTTCTGGACGCCACTCAACTGTCGCATTCTTCTTCTAAAGATTGTGTACCGTGCGCAGTGTGACTGGGTTGTCTATCGCGGGAACCGCGATCCCAAGCTGGACCTGCGCGCGAAGGAAGCGTATTACTGGCTATTCCTCGAGAAGCCAGGCACTGCGTGCTGGCAACACCGCGAGCGCCACGGTCATATCGCAACGGCCTTTTTGACCATCTGCGACTACTTCGACCAGGACCCTGAGATCACGCGAAAGCACACCAGAACGCTAACGCGCGAGCAGGTCTTGTTCGGCGGGCGTCCACCTGGGCGTGTTCGCCGGCGAGAAGATCGCCACGATGGATCGGAAGATTCACCTGCGTCCCTGCGAGTTGCTCTAACCGCGGCGTTCCCGGACGCTCCGCCCGATTTTCTTTTTGACGGCCCAGACCACTACAGTACCGACGAGGATGTCAGCAACATTGATCTATTCTTTTTAGGCATAAGCTAGGTGGCGAGCGCACCTCTGCGCCACCAGAAAGGTACTATGGAAGCGAGGGAAACAACCCCCGATGAGATTGCAAAAAAGGCGTTCTTTGGCCAAGGCGGCATGGCCAGCGTTAGGCGTGTGGGCACGCGCGACGAAGTCATGTTCACGTTTAGTCTAGACGGTATTCTTGTAACAGTACCGCTAGAGCTGGAGGTTTACTTTGTGCCAGCGAAAAATCTCTGGTGCATTTGCCCCACACCAGGAGCCGTTCGTGCGTAGGCCGCGGCCACCTCTAGAGGTGGACCCGTCAATCGTCTCCACGGTGTTTCTTGCGGGGGTACGCCCCTACTCAGGCAAAGAAGTAGCGTGGACCATCCTGGGAGAGTTCGGAGCGGGTCGACACGCCCCAGGCCGACTGCTCTACCAAGGAAACGTAGCGAGTTCGTTTCGACCTGTACTCCTGCAGTACCTGGGTCATCGCAAAGAGCGAGCGATCTCTACGGTTCTGCGAATGAGTGGCCTGGTCAACGCAGACGGTCGTCCTTACTTTCTCGCAGGTCACCAGGCCAGTTTTCTCGCGGAGATGCTCATGGTGACCTGGACAGAGCTAGTGAAAGAGGTGAAGCGGCAGACGGGGTCTGCGCACCTCTACCCTGTTCTGCCAGGTTTGGCTACAGCACTATGGACGGGTGTGGCCTATGGCAGCGGGGACTACCCGTTCTACATCTGGAACAACGGTCGCGACCCGTCCCCCTGGGTGGGCTACTCCATGTCGAAGCGTGGACGCATCTGCCCGCATATTCGCTTTGCCGCGAAAGAAGGCGTCTATCTCACCCTGTAAAAGTACACAGCGCTGCGGAGCAGTCGTGGTACTTTTACTTAGCCATGAGATACACAGAGGAAGAAATCTCCAGCGCCGTCCAGGCCCTTGTCGAGACCGTGCAGCCTACGCGGAGAGACGCCCTAGGGGTACTGCAGACAGGAGAGTCGCTGATGAACCTGCTGGACACCATTGCTCAGACATTCCTGCTGTACCCATTTGCGCCGTACTACGTCATCTACCTGGCTGCGAGAGATCTGTCTGCGGCAGTAGAGGCGCAGAAGACACGTGTCGAGGAGGCACGACGTCTGTTGTTTGCCTGTGACCGCCGAGTGCTTGCGCCGCAGGACACCTCGACACTCACAGGTATGCGTACGGCGCTGCAAGCTCTTTCACAGGCCCTCGCGCAAGGATCGTCTGCACAGCAGAACATCAGTACGTTTCCGGCGTACCAGCGCTACTTTCGACAGAGCGCCAGGTTTCTGCAAGGCCCAGCACAAGCGCTGCCACAAGGCGGAGATATCGCACCTACACCGCAGGAGGCTAAAGAGGCGCTGTCCGCCATGTTGCCTGAGATATTCCAAGCGCAGGAGAGTCTGCGCACTGCGGCCACCACCCTGATCCACGCCTACGACACCTATGTGGGGCTGGGTCTGCTGCGTAAAGCGAGTGGATCTATCCTCAGTAAAGCGGAGCAAACTGTGCAGGGGCATGAGCAGGACTGGGCAAGTAAAACGCCTGTGGCGCGTCTGGGTGTGTTGCGGCAGACAACGCTGGATATCTTGGCCACACGCGGGGCACTGCAGCAGCTCGCACAGCTTCCGGCGGCAGGAGATCCAACCTCGCTGCTCTACCACCGGATGGAGGGCTCTGTCACACCGTACGCGGACAGCGTGCACCCGGCGGTACCAGCTACCGTGCAAAGCGATGCTGGACCCTTTGTTATCCTGCCAGGCAGCCAGACACTCACCTGCGTTACCGAGTCCGGTACCGACACGATCACGCTACGGCCGGCCTACCTGCCAGAGCAGATCAGCACCATTCTGGAACCGTACACGATCGAGGCGGGAGCCTGTCCGTTCGTGGTGGAGACAACACGGAACGGCGTAACCACGACCACCTCGATCGATCTAAACGCCCTGCTAGGGGATGGAACTTTCTCCGCTGACGAGGTGGTGGCAGCGGTCAATCCGACCCTGCAGGCAAGCGCTGGGATGACCCTGGAGTCGACCATCGGTCTACCCAAGCTAGCCTCTGTAACCGTGGAGTTGATACCCGTTTCGGAGTCTGGCGGATTTTGGACCCTGGAGATGGTGTGTTTCGGCACAGACTTTAGCGCTCTGTCTGTCGTGATTGGGGATCTAGTCCTGTTCCAAACAGCAAACTCTCCAGGGCTGGAAGATCTCGAACACACGGCCTGGACCGTCACGGCCGTGTTGACCGCACCTGACCAGAACAAGCTCCACATTCAACGGCAGATGGCCTCCGTGGCACTGCCCGCTTCTCCGCACAATCTGGTATTTCGTATCGGTGTGCGTCGACAGCTCAAGCTCAAGGCGCTCGACACCGCTCAAGCCATTGCAGATCTTCTCCGTTTTTCCACACGTGCCACAGACAACCCAGGTGCTCTTGCGCTAGGTCTGTCACTTGGCTTGCCCTACGAAACGCGCTTGGTGCCTCCCGCAAACGTGGTGGAGGACATCAATGGGCAAGCAGACTATGTGGACGCCTCGACGGTCTTCCAGGCTTCGCTCGAGGTCTCTGCGACAACGGTCACAACACAGCCCCAACGCTTGCAGATCTCCAGGATGCCCAGAGTCTCTGTCGCGTTGACGCTCGTAGACGGTACCCACTTTGAGCTCGTATCGGCGCAGACCGACTGGGTGGCCGCAGGCGTGGTGGTGGGGGACGTGGTGGTCTTGCGATCGGGAGACCTGATCGACACCTCCTACGTGATCACCTTCGTCAGCGCCACAGCTTTGCGAGCCCTGGGCCAACCGACGCCCCTGCCCGTTGTCTTGGTCGACGTGGGGCCCGACCTATCGCAGCAGGTGCAACCGGGCCACACCGTGTCGATTGCTACAGGTACGAATGCAGGACTGTACACCGTGCAAAAGGTGGCAGACACCACACCCCTGGATCTGACGCTACTGACCACCCTGCCTCTGTATCGATCGGGGTTGCGCAGCGTGACACTGTCCGTCAGTCTCGGGGCAACCGAGGTAAAGCTGCAGAGTCGCGGTACCCTGTTGACCAGCAGTCTCCAGATTACGGGTTCTGCAGCTTCTGCTCTTTCGGCGGCATGGCCGCAGGCTGCAGCGACCAAGGGTCAAACAACGTGGTTGCGAATCGGTCAAGCCTCTTGGCCCCGTGCGCTCGAAGGGGGAGATCTCTGGGAAGAGTACACCCAAACCTATGCGGCGCCGTCGTTCACCAGCGTGATCGACATGCTCGACAAGACCTACCGGCTGATCAAGGTGCGAGACCCAAGACCGGTGGACGTTAGCTGGTCGGTCGCGATGAATGTTCCTCCGCCGTATGCACGCATACGTCTCAACCGCCAGGTTGCCTACGCAGCCATGAAAACAAGGCTTGAGTCTTGGCTGTTGCGCCCTGAGAACAAAAACGCTTCGGTGGCGGTGAAGAACATTACGGCTAAAATAAAAGCGGTCCTCCTGCAGGAAAATCCCACGACTTTTCAGGTCGCGGAGGCTCGTCAGGCTCTCGAGTCTCTCTATACAGGCTTGACCCCTGACAGCGCTACAGAGCTAGCACAGGCACCTGAAGAGAGTCTCGGGTACGCTCTGAGCCGTTACCAGATCAAACCCGTGCGACAGGTAGATGCTGCGCTTCAGGCACTCAACGACCTGGGCGCCGACCGCGCTGTAGACTTGCTCCGAAAAGCATTGTTTGAAGAGTTCTTTGCTCTCACACCTGCCTACGCCTCGTACGCTGGGGCCGTGCAGGCAGCGATTCGTGAGGTGGAACGAAACGACTTGCCGGTCCGAGCTGTCAAGAGAAACCACGTCAACGAGCGTGTCATCGCTACAGTGGCCAGCCCAGACTACGAATACGACCAGAGCGATATTGCCCCGAGCAAGGTGGCTACGTTCCCGTACACAGGGCAGGCCTCGGAAGTACCCGATTTCTTTGGGTCAAAGCCCTTCTAACTCAGGCACCTTGGGTTCCAGCCTTGGAGGTTCCACCGACGTAAACCTGTAGGTCCTGCGCTCCCCCACGCCGCACAGGGGGGTCCCGTTTGGATCTGGCCAGGACTCCATGAAGCGGCTGTGCGGTTGTGTGAACACCAGACCTGTTCCGACCTGGAGGTAGGTCACGAGCCATCCCGCGTTCCCCAGGCCAACGCTCCAGGACAATGACAGGATCATGTACACCTGCCCCTTGTAGTGGCGGTAAAAGCCACCGAGTGTGGGGAAATGTGGCCGTGTGATGGCGGGGGGTCGTGTGTCGGTTTCGGGCATGTTGATCTCCTTTGCTGTTCTTATCGCAGAAATGCTGAGAGTGTTTCAGAGATAAGACCATCGAAGGTACTCTTACGTGCGCGCGTCAACGATGGCACAAAGTTGGCAAAGCACAAAAACAAACCTCTAGGAGAGACCATGACAGAGCCTCTGTGGAACAAAAGCATGAACGTCAGGTTGGCCCTGGCATTCGCTGTACTGGTGCTGAGTCTCTACGTCGCTGTCCGACTGCCCGTAGACGTAGAACAAGAATGGTGGGAGACAGAAGCCACGGCGTGGGTGCAGCGTATGGGCATGAAGCCAGCAATGGCGCAGTGTCGGTCACGTAATACAGTGCAGCCCTCGGCTCGTTGCGAGACCTATTCCGTAGACATGTCGGGTGCTCTACAGAAGCACTCTGTTGTTTGCCAGGTAGTCGCCTCTCCGTGGAACCTGGTTATGCGTTGTACGGAGCTAACCCCTAAAGACCTCGAGGACGAGGCAGAAAAGGAAGTCACACCATGAAAAGTCTGTTCAACAAGGAGCTGCTACTTGTGATCGCCTTGCTCCTGGGCGCTCTATTGATTGCGCGTGTCCTGTGGGGAAACGCAACGGTTGAGGAAGGACCGGAGCGGGCGCTATCCCCTGCAGCGTCTGCGTACAACAAGCACGTGTCTGTGCAGTTGTACATGCTTGGATACCAGGTCAACAAGGTGTCCTGCAAACGAACGGAGACACGCGATGTGTCCCTGTGCAAGACCAACGAAGGGGATTGGCTCTGTACTCCCAAAGAGAGAGTAGACCCCTACACGCCGTGGTTCCGCTACGACTGTGAAAGGAAGGAGTAAGCGTGGTAACCCACCAAGTAAAGTTGCCGTACCCTAACGAGGATTGTGGTTCCCCGCGCATGGGGTGGAACCTGCGTCAGATATTCCTCGCAGCCCTACGCGCGCACCCCATGGAGTTGCTGTCCATCCCGCAGAACGTCGCAGCCTACCTCCGCGACTGGTTCGACCGCGCACAGTCGCTAGAGCGCGTGGCTGGGGAACTTTGCAACACGCAGGCACATAACCTCGCGAAGCTGGCTAGGGAGCTAGCAACCTACACAGACACAACACATAGCGAGGCCGTGGCGAAGGATGTCTTGGACGCTTTCGATGCGACCAAGCTTACTGTTGCACTAGAGGACGGCCCCATGGAGAGCTGGGCGTCGCGTCTAGAGGGCCTGACACGAGATCCCGTGTGTGACGGTTGTGAGCAGACGCTGGAGGGTCTTGGTTGCGAAAACTGTGGCAAGTGCCCCCAGTGTTGCGACTGCAGTCCCGCCTGCGAGGACTGTGAGGCTCCTCTAAACGGTTACGAATGCAGTAGCTGCAGCAGCTGTCGCGAGTGTTGCTCCTGCTCGCATAGCGCGGACGAAGCGGAGGAGGAGGATGTGGAAGAAGAAGCGGAAGCTGAAGCTCCAGCCACAAAGAGCAATGTCATTGACTTGAATGCTGTACGACGACAGCGGGGCACTCCATGAAGGATGATCGAGAAGCAATGGGCGCCATACACGATCCAAACAGCGAGCTGTTTGTGTACGACGATGCGGTATACGACATCTCGACACTCAAGCGTGTGGCCTTGCCCATGAAGGACAAGGCCGAAGAGAAAGCGAGGCAAAAGCACGTCAAATACCTCGAGGCCAACGTAGGGCACCTGCTCTGGCAAGTGCTCGACAAGAAGGTGGCCGTGGACCCCAGTCGCGTAGCAGCGATGCTATCTCTGGGCCTACAGGCAGAGATGCCACCCATCCTACTGGTGACACGGCTGGATGGCGGGAGGCTGCTGGTAGACGGCTGGACGCGCGTGGTGGCGGCCTGCAGTCGACCCGACCTGCTAGCGCAGTACCGCCAGGGCAAGACGCCAGAGGTGTGGTTGCCCGCCATCCAGTTCTCACGCTATGTGAGCAAGATGGTGGAATACCGACGGTAAGGCGTGTCAGGGGCCCTGCCCCTCTTTCTTTTTAGCCCAAGCAGCGAGCGGCAATATCTAGTACACTTCGGGTATGCCACCCACTCCGAAGCTAGACAAGAACACCTCTGCGATGGAGCAGAACATCGCGCTGCGCAGAGGCCTGCAAAGCGCGACGGCCTTTGTGCAAGGGGAGCAAGCCAACCAGGCACTTGGCGGAGTTACACTGACCGACATGCTCGAGGCCCAGATCTCCGCCATTGAAGGAGACGCCAGCCCGATACGACCAGGCAAGATCAACCGTATCAAGTCCATACGCGACCAGATCACGGCCACGGTGGCTATTGCTCGGTCTCTCCCTCCAGAAGTTTTTGTAGATCCGATCCCAGACGAAGATGTGAACACACCCGAGTAGGAGAGACTACGATGTTCGAGGACGGTGACCAGTTCATCCTGAACAGTAAGCCTGTGCCCCTCGTCTGTGTAGATCTGGAGACAGGTGGAAGAAACCCGCACCGCAACCCCATCCTGGAGATCGGGTGTCGCGTGGGGTACCGCCGGTGGACCTCGGAGGATGGGTGGGTGTTTCTGCCACGCAACGAGTTCACCCTTTCTGTCCGCATACAACCGGAGGATGGTCAGGAGATCGAGCAGGAAGCGGCACAAGTGAACGGGTACACCGCAGAAGGGTGGGCAGTGGCTAAGCCCCTGAAAGATGTTCTCCCGCAACTGGCGGTGCTGCTGGGCAAGGGTTCGTTGTTGGGTCACAACTTTCTTTTCGACGTGTTGTTTCTGAAAGAAGCCTTCTTTCGGCACAACGTACCTTGGCCACCCAGCTGTTACCGCTTCATCGACACCATGTCGCTGGCGCATGTACTGCAGTCGCTGCAGCCTGCGGAGAAGTTTCCCTACAAGCTTTCGCTGCAAGCGCTAACGGAGCACTACGGGGTGTCGCGAGCAGAGCCACATCGCGCTATTTCGGATGTAGACGCCACACTGGCTGTGTACCTCAAGATGCTCAACGACATTACGGCGTTGCGTCTTCGGTCTAACGTGACCAACGCCGTAAAGAGTGCCCAGGAGTCTGCTCCGCCTGTGCCGCAAGTGTCACCTACAAACCCTGCACCTGTCATGTCTGCGCGGATGAAACTACCACCGGTAGCTACGGCGCCAGCGTCCCCCGTTCCTCCAGCAAAAAAGGCCAAATCGAAAGCAGATGTTTTCGACCTAGCCACCATGCAACCGCCACCACCTCCGCCCCCTCCGCTGGACCCCAGTCGCGAAACAGGTACTCCTGCCTGGTTGGGTGCGTATTTCCCTAAAAAGTAGTTACCTGTTAGGTATAAAAACAGTGCAGGCAGTGTCTCACGGTGTCTGCGCGGCTTGTGCTTTTCGGATGGCACTTAGCTGGCTGTACACCGAAGCGTACTTGTTCCAGCGAGCCACCGCTTTGGGCTCATTGGCGGTACAGGTACCCAAGGTATAACCCGATAGATTGCCGCACGCCCCAATCGACTGCTTGATTAGATGCAGTGCGGTGGTGTAGCACTTCTTGCGATCTGCAATGAGATCCGCACCGGTCCACCCTTCTTGTGTCTTACCTTCACCGATGTGGATTTGGGCAAGACAGAAGGAGGTAGCCTTCCCCTTGTATTCGTCACAAGATCCCTTCCAGCACTTACCGCGGTCCACATCGTAGCGAAAGCCAGATTCCATGTAGGAGATGGCCACCAGTATGGCCGCTGTTCGTCCTACGGCATCTGCGCCCGCGAAAGCCTGCTCTGCTTCGGATACCGCCACAACGTCCTCTGCAATGGACTGATAGCGCGCTTTCATGCTCTCTAGATTCTCTGGAGATGTGACAGAAACGCGTTTCTCTGGAGGAGCGAGGGCTAGAAGTAGGCTGTACACAGCCAGTACGAGAGTTTTCATCCTGTTGTCTTAGTCTGTCTTCCCGTAACTGCAACCTGAAAGGAAAGTAACCATGAGCAAAGGTATCGAGCTGTCCCCGAAACACGGACTAAACCCAACCGTCCTCGTCTGCTTCTTCTGTGGCGAGGATAAGAACGAACTAGCGTTGCTGGGCCGTGTCCGTAGCAAGAAAAACAGCGATGTTGAGGCACCACGCCGTGCTGTCCTGAACACAGAACCCTGCGATAAATGCAAAGCACATATGGCGCAGGGAGTTATCCTGATCTCCGTGCGGGACAATGAGGCAGATACCGATGGTAACCCATATCGGTCTGGAGGGTGGGTTGTGCTGAAGGCCGAAGCGGTGGAACGGATCTTCACCGCGATGTTCGGAGAAGCCCACGCAGCACAGGTTCTCGAGAAGCGCGTGGCATTTCTGGAGGACACCGTGTGGAAGAAAATCGGACTCCCAGGCCCGTCCGAGGAGGTCAAGTCTCAGTCCTGAAAACGGTCCTGGTGCGCGCCTACGCGCGTGCGCTCGCGTACTAAACCGCTGAATAT
>ERZ724505.75-NODE-75-length-60110-cov-7.002148_pt1 | contig 60110 bp, 64 predicted proteins | sample MGYA00376038_ERZ724505 | MGnify/ENA primary metagenome ERZ724505 (study PRJEB28724, sample SAMN07190884) | wastewater metagenome | isolation source: effluent of sewage treatment plant in Hong Hong | place: Hong Kong | collected 2016-03-17 ... | reverse complement strand
TGAGATTTAGGAGAGGAGAGAGATTCGGTCACAGGTATTTTTCTACTGAAAAATTCCGCGACCCCGCCTCGGCACGTCTGCCTCCGGCTTTCGAATCTCACCCCTATCGCGCAAAGAAAAACCGCTCGAATGGCGTTTAGCCATTCTCACGGTTCTTTGCGGATGGGGTGAGATTCGAACTCACGGCCCCCTTGCGAAGGCGACAGTTTTCAAGACTGTTGCTTTAGACCACTCAGCCACCCATCCATATACCTACTTAACCACAAGAGACAACTTACAACAAATGGAGAAAAATCGCAAAGATTTTTTCATAAGCGAAGGGTCACTCGTCCGGCTAGTATAACAAAAAGCCCGTTCGTTTAAAAACGAACGGGCACAGGGCGCTTTTTGTTTATACACAAGTGCCTTTTCAGAGGCGCACAGGTTCGAGTTCGCAGCGACAGGCTACACCATGACACGTGCATGATCTCAACGCTCGCGCTTTTCACGTCTCGATTTGTTGCCGGTTTGCTACCCGTGTAGAGTACCGATCTTGTGGGATCCGTATGTAGTATATACCAACCGATGTGATAGGGTACAATACAATCTATGAGATATGTAGGTATCGACTACGGCGAAAAGCGTATTGGAATAGCACTCTCTGACGCCGAGGGTCGTTTTGCTTTTTCAAAAGAAGTTATCCAAAATGTTTCAAATCCTACGGACGCTATCGTGGCTCTATGTATCAAAGAAGGGGTCGATACTGTTGTAATAGGTGAATCAAAAAATTACAAAGGAGAACATAACTCAATAATGAAAAGAATTATACCTCTCGTTGAATCTCTCAAAAAAGCAGGTCTTTCGGTTGTTTGGGAACCAGAGTTTATGTCTTCTCAACAAGCAGAATATCACCAAGGCGCAATCAAAAAACTCGATGCTTCTGCTGCTGCAATTATTTTGCAGAGTTATCTCGACAAAAAGAATTCTCACTAGAAGATACTCACAACTAGTAACTTTTAACCAAAGAAGATAAGATGTGAATATTGCTTAGGTTAAAAGCGAACAGTAATTAGTTAATTTCATGATTTCCTACGAAGAATTTTCAAAAGTTGAACTCCGTGTCGGTAAAATAATTTCAGCCGAACCTGTACCAAAGTCAGACAAACTCCTCAAATTGTCTGTTGATTTTGGATTGATTCCTCAGGTTCCAGAGCCGGCGGGTGAAATTGACGAGGATGTTCCTGTAGGTACAAACAGCGAGCCTGTTCCCGAATCTCGAGAAATCCGCCAAATTCTTTCGGGCATCGCAAAGTATTTTCCTGATGCGAGTTCTCTTGTTGGAAAAAAATGCATGTTTGTTACCAATCTTGCTCCTCGTATGATGATGGGGATGGAATCTAATGGCATGATTCTTGCGGTGTCTACGGATGATGGACGTTTCTCTCTTCTTGAGCCGAACGATTCTATACCTGAGGGAACTAAAGCAAAATAATAATGCCATCTTTTCTTAATCCACAGTTTCTTGTCGAGACCTTAGGGCTTATTGGTGTCTACGGAATTGTTTTTGCTGAGTCCGGCTTGTTTTTTGGCTTTTTTCTTCCTGGCGATTCTCTTTTGTTTACAGCAGGTCTTTTTGCTTCACAGGGATATATTGATATTTTCCTTCTTCTTATTGGTACTACTCTCTGTGCAATAGCGGGAGATAGTGTGGGTTACGCATTCGGTAAACGAGTAGGTCCTGCACTCTTTTCACGCGAAGATTCTTTTTTCTTTAAAAAGAAGCACGTAGAGAGCGCTCGGGTTTTTTATGAAAAATATGGCGTTAAGACTATAGTTTTTGCACGTTTCGTTCCGATTGTGAGAACTTTTGCTCCTATCGTTGCGGGTGTTGCAAATATGAATTATCGCACCTTCCTTTTCTATAACATTATCGGAGGTTTTTCATGGGTATGGAGCATGACCCTCGCAGGATTTTTCCTTGGTACACTCGTTCCAAATATTGAAAAATACCTTCACTATATTATTTTCGGTATTATTGTTTTGTCTTTTGTTCCCGTTGTTATTGAGGTTATTAAGGCACGTTCTCACAGAGAATAATTTGTTGAAGATTCCTGTATGTAAACAAGGGAGGGTGTAGTATACTTTTTACATGGCTTCACGTTCTAAAACACCTTCACATTTCAAAAATCTTCAGTCTGTTTTTCCACCGCCACGTTTTCTACTCATGTCACGGATCGGTGTGGACATTTCAAATGGTTTTCTTAGACATGTTCGTTTTGAGGACTCGCTCAAGGGTATAAAGCTTGCATCGTGGGGACAAAAAAGCACTTCTCGTTTTGATCCTGACGATATTTCAGATTCGGATCGTGATGATCTCAAGAAAAAAGTTATCGCTTTAAAAGGTGAATTAGGAACAAATACCGTTCGCGTGGTGATTCCTGACGATGAGGTGTATTTGTTTCGTATAACTATTCCATACACAGAAGGGGAGGATCTTCGAAGCGCTGTGGAATTTAAACTCGAGGAGAATTTACCGATAGCGCCGGCTGATACGTTGTTTGAGTATGACGTTATTAGTACTAATCAAGCAGGAACAATAACCCTCTCTGTTTCTGCGGTGTCCCGAGCGTTTGTTTCAAAGACTCTCGAATTTTTCCAATCATGTGGCCTTGATCCTATTCGAGCTGATACCGAAGCGCGCTGTTTGGCGCGATCGCTTTCAAGACAAACAGCGGAGGATGTTGAGCTCATTGTTTCAATAAGTGGTTTTACGACCTCTTTCATCATTGCTCGTTCAGGAAAGCCTCTTTTTAGCTCAAATACACCTATCGGCTCAAAAGATATTGGTCAGGCAATTGCTAAATCTTTTTCTCTTTCAGAGGTTGAGGCTGAGAAAATGAGAAAGCAGAATCTTTCAACGCCTTATACCGATAACGTTGAATTTCTCAACGGAATTTTGCCTGTGATGGCGTCTCTCAAAGATGAAATCAACAAGGTGATTGTGTACTGGAACACACACGGAGAAACTCACGAGGGACTTGGTCCGGTATCGAGGGTGATACTTACGGGAGAGGACGCTGCTCTCTCTGGGGTTATTCGTTATATCGGTAGCGGCGTGTCTGTGCCTGTTGTTTTGGGTGATGTGTGGACAAACATTCTTTCGTTCAAGGAATATATTCCCAAAATAACCAAAGACGAATCGTTGTCGTACGGTGCGGTTGTAGGAATTTGTTTTTAACCATATGTTTGATTTTCTTCCTTCAGATTTTAAAACCAAAGCACAACGCCTCTACCGAGGTAGACTTATTCTTTTGTATGTATGCGCGGGATGTGTTCTGTTTCTCGTTTCTTTTTTCTTGCTTTTGCCTTCACAAATGCTCGCGCTCGCAAAAAAGAAAAGTCTTGAAGGTGAGCTTTCTGCTTTGAAACAGTCTCTTTCTATAAAAGGGAACAGTACGGTGGAGAGTTTTGTGGACACTTCAAAAGAAAAAATGTCTGTTGTTGAGAGCGCTGAGTCTGTAAAGCTCTTTAGTGATTCTCTTGCTGAATTCTTTTCGTATTACACTTCGGGGATTTCTCTCAATTCCATGACATTTGAGCGCGGTGAGAAACAAAACATTATACGAATGTCTGGTGTGGCAGAGACCCGAGACGCACTTTTGGATTTTTCAAAATCTCTCAAGTCAAATCACCGTTTTGAGAGTGTGGATTTGCCCGTGTCGAATCTCGCGCGAAACAAGGACATTGATTTTTCAATCACCGTAATGGAAAACATCTAATATATGAAATCTTTTTTTCAAAAAACTTTTAGTATTGTTGTTGCGAGTATAACTATTGTTGTTCTTGGTGCGTGGGGATATTTTCTTTATGTCGTTCGTGCAAATCAAAACGAGATAGTGAACCTCTCTCAGACTATCGTAAATGAAAAGGACAAGAGTGGACGATTAGCTTCGGTTCGCGCTCTCGCCATAAACATAGAAGAGGATATCAAAAAACTTGATGCTGTCTTTATTGCAAGCGATGACGTTGCTTCTTTTGTTGAGTTGCTCGAGGCGGAAGCAGATGCGTCAAATGTTTCAATTTCTATTGGTTCGATAAGTGTAGATGAAAAAATAAAGAGCTCAGTACAGCCTCTTGTTGTGCGTATCGAGGCTGAAGGCACTTGGGGAAACGTGCTCTCGTACGTGACCCGTCTTGAGCATTTACCTAAGACGATACAAATTAATAAGGTTATACTGACAAAAGCAGAGGCGAGAGAGTCAAAGACCCGCGTGTGGAAACTACAGGCAGATGTTACTACTCATGTAGTCAAAAAATAATGAAATTTCTAACTTTTTTTAAAAAAATAAAGAATAGTTTTTCTGGGCTAGGTTCAAATCCACTCAAAGACTGGTTTTTGCTTCTGGCTCTTTTTGCTTTCTTTTTTGTAACATCATTAGTTTTCCATGCGGTAGTTTTTTTTACCGTAGACTCAAGCGATCAAATTGTCGCTACGTCTACATCGTCTGTTCTTGAAACTCTCGATAGAGAAAGGCTCAAGAATGTGCTGAAAAAGATTGATGAGCGTATCACAAATGGGGTAGGTGCTGAGGAGTCTATACAAAAGCTTTCTGACCCGTCCCTCTAGCTTTCATTCGTTTTTCGGATAGTATACGTATATAACCCCTTGTAGTTCAATGGATCAGAACAGCGGACTTCTAAGCCGTTAATGTTGGTTCGATTCCAACCGAGGGGACAAGTGTTAAGAAAAAGTGAACTGCTTCACTTTTTTAACTTGTCCCAATCGCAGCGATGTTGCTTTGCAACCGCGAGATGGGGTCGCGAGTACTTAGTAGAATTCGAGCCCTGCGAAGAATTATACTTAGTAACTTGTGACGACAAGATAAAATATCCAATCGTGGGTACTGGTTGTGTAACAACCGATAGGTGTACTCACGATCCAACCGATTGTGACGACAAGATAAAATATCCAATCGCGGGTTTCCCAAATGTTCGATAGCGAAGCGTCCAACCGAAAAACGATAAGGTAAATTTTTTTTTTGCTATTTTTTCTCCTTGTACCACCATCACCAACTCTTACGACCGTGAAGGTTGGTGATGGCAGAAAAAAGAGAGAAAAAAAGGAGAGTGAAAAATCTTGGGGTCACAACTCTCGTTGCGCTGTCGCAGTCCTCGGTCGCGACCCGGAATGCGCTGTGGTCACGCATATTTTCTCATCGTCATTTGAAAATTGCGGAAACCAAAAGACTTTGTGGTCACAAATAATCGTTCGCCGTCGCTCACGATTTTTGCGACCCCGCCTTGCGGTTTTTTGAAGCAAAAAACATCGCTGCGGCTCGCACAAGCTAAAAACCTGCCGCAGGGCAGGTTTTTTTCACGCTTGTGCGCCCTGAGGGACTTGAACCCCCGACCTTATCAGTGTAAATGATCTGCTCTACCAACTGAGCTAAGGGCGCGTGTGTATGACTATATATACTATATACTTTTCAAACATCAACTATCAAAGACTATCTTACATTAACGTATTTATCAAGAAACTGTTCGTTTGGTGTTTTTGTGGTATGGTCAATACATGACTATAGACGTTATATACGAAGACGACTCAACTCTCGTGCTCGGCAAGCCCGCGGGCCTTGTGGTACATAGCGATGGAAGGACGGAGGAGACCACTCTCACTTCATGGCTTCTCAAGACATATCCATATCTCAAAGGTGTGGGTGGTACGGTGCGTATTGACTCAGGCGCCGAAGAGCCTCGTGTGGGTATTGTGCATCGCCTCGACAGGGAGACATCGGGCGTGATTCTCGTTGCAAAGACAGAAGAAGCTTTTGCGTTTTATCAGGAGCAATTCAAGGGAAGGGAAGTTAAAAAAATATACCAAGGTATTGTGTGGGGAAGCATGAAGGAAGACATCGGCACTATAAATCGTCCCCTTGGTCGCAGTACAAAAGATTTTCGTATGAGAGTGGTTGGTTCTCAGGCGAGAGGAACGCTTCGTGAGGCAATTACAAAATACCGCGTTCTCGAGAGGGCTAATGGTTTTTCTTTTGTTGAGTTTTATCTTTTGACAGGACGTACACATCAGATTCGTGCTCACATGAGATCAGCGGGCTATCCCCTCGTTTCGGACTCTCTCTATGGTATGGCAGACAAAGGTGAGGCTCTCGGTATACAGAGGGTTGCTCTCCATGCACTATCACTTCATTTCACTCTTTTCTCAGGGAAAGAAATCGACGTTAAGGCTCCATATCCTCTCGATTTTGTGCAGGCTCTCGAGTCAATGCGAAAAGGGAACCTCTAGAAAAGGAAGGCCTTGCGAATGCTCAAAGCCTGTGTTAGATTAAGCACCTATATGAAAAGCGCAGTAAAAACATCACCGGTAAACATGGAGGAACGAAAGAAACTTGGTCTTCGTTCTGGAGACACTATTCGTGTGTGGCAGAAAATTAAAGAAGGGGACAAGGTTCGTCTTCAGGCTTTTGAGGGTCTTGTTTTGTCTCGAAAACACGGTGACGAAGCAGGTGCAACATTCACTGTTCGAAAAGTAGTCGACGGTGTTGGTGTAGAAAGGATTTTTCCTCTCTACTCTCCTGTAATCGATGAAATTGAAATCCTTCGTCGTTCAGAAGTTCGTCGCTCAAAGTTGTACTTTATCCGCGAAAAGGCTTCAAAGGAAATCCGCCGTCAGATGAGCAAGGAACGCTCAATGAAGGAAGTAGAAACAAAAACAGAAGAAGTTGCAGCATAACAAATTCCGCCTCTGGCGGTTTTTTGTTTAAAGCTTGAAAAAGCATCATCTGTAGGCTATGATGGGGCGTACCTCAATTGGTGATGAAGTTGGTTCACGCGCAGGTGGTGGAATTGGTATACACGTACGCTTGAGGTGCGTATGCCGTAAGGCGTGGAGGTTCAAGTCCTCTCCTGCGCACAAAGAAATCCCCGAAAGGGGATTTTGTGCGCAGGCATTACGAGGCGACCTCGTAATGCAGTGTACGAAACGTACACTGGAGAGGACTTGAACGGCGGAGCACACAAAGTCCGGATTCAGTAGAATCCGGGTGCGAGCCGGTGCCTAGACAGATTTTTGCGACGGCAAAAATCTAGTCGAGGGAAAGTCCTCTTGTCTTCTCCTTACTCTCATTTCTTCCTCATTTCTTCAGACTGATTTATACTATATCCACCATGCTCTATACTCGAAAAGGTGACGGAGGCACCACAAAAACATTTGGTTGTAATCAAAAAATTTCAAAGAGTTCCACGACCGCTGAGGCGCTTGGAAGTCTTGATGAAATAAACTCATTCCTTGGTTTGTGTAAAGTAGCTTCTCAAAAAACAGACTACGCAGTAGGTGGTGTTTTGTTTGTAGACATAGTGCATGGAATACAAGAAAACCTCTTTAGCGTGCAGGCGGAGCTTGCTGGTGCAGATAAAAAAGTAGGCGAGGCAAAGGTAAAAGAAGCAGAGTTCTTTATTGATACCGCAGAAAAAGAACTTCCTCCTATTCATTCTTTTTTTATTGCAGGAGGTACAGAGTTGGCGTCACTTTTTGATGTTGCTCGTACGGTTTCTCGTAGGGCAGAGCGTAGGGTTGTGGGTGTGCATGATGAAGGTATCGTTCCTGTTGATTCTCACACCCTCGCGTACCTCAATCGTCTCTCTTCACTCCTTTACGCTCTCGCTCGTTTGAGTAATCATAAGGCAGGACTCAAAGAGCCAGCGCCAAAGTATAAGTAGAGAAGGGAAGAGGTCTTTTTGACAAGGGATGACAAGACGGGTAAGTTGTACAGAGTACATTCGGTAAATATGGTGCCTATAGCTTAGTGGTAAAGCTCCGGTCTGTGGATCCGGCTACGAGAGTCCGATTCTCTCTAGGCACCCACGAACAAACCCGCGAAAGCGGGTTTTTGAGTGGGTGTCTAAGAACTGCTGGGAGCAGTTCGTGAGAGAATCGGAGACCTTCTCCCGTATTTTCGAGTATTTCCATACGAGAAAATGGGAAAGGTGTACTGCTCCTGTAAGGAGAGATTCTCTCTTGTGTTTCATCTATAAATCATTTTTTCTCGAATTCAATCCTTATTTCTAGAGCTGTTTTCGGTCCTAACCAACACTTGACTTTTATAGCAAATAGGTGTATAATATATAAGTAATAGAACGTTGAGATCAGGGCTCTGTTCGATTGGATTTGCAAGGAAACAAGCGGTCGTTTTGCTGGCATGTCGCCAAGCAGACCGTAGGTTTCCTCACCAAATCCAATGACAACCATCGCCCTACCAGCTACCTATGAGACTTTGATCGTCGGTAACGAGCCTCGGCTCTTTCAGTTTGACCGCAATGTCTCACGGGAAGAAATCGTATCGACTATGACCAATGAAGGCTGCAAGCCAGCGTCGGTCGCGGATCTGATCCTCTTCAGCGCCAAAAATCTTAATCGCGAAAGGAACTTTCCGATCGTGGCGCTCGGCTCCATGGCCAGTGTTTCTCACTTCGAGACGTTCCCATGTCTTAATGGGAACGATTCAATCCGTCTCCTTCCTCAAGGAACGATCTTTGAGGAAAAATGGGACCCGATTTATCGTTTCCTGGGAACTGTAAAATGACGGTATTCCGTTCCAGTTTCCTGAGGGTCTGGCTAAATACTCTCTACAACCGCACTCGTGCGGTTTTGTTTTGTTTGAATATAATTTCCACTTCCTCCACGACGGCACTACTTAACCGCCCCCCAACAAAGTAGATTCGCTTAGTATATTCAAGTATTATAGTGAGATAGTTCAGTATAAATAAATTGCACCAATGAAAAATAAATATGTAGACGGATTTTTGCTGGTTATTCCAAAAGATAAAATCGCTGACTATAAAAAGATGGCTCAGTTAGGAAAAGAAGTCTGGATGAAACATGGTGCACTTGATTACAAGGAATGCATCGGAGACGATGTGTATCCTGAAGGCATGGGTATGAAGCCTCGTTCTTTTATGAGCGCTGCCGACGCAAAAGAGAATGAAACAGTTTGGCTCTCATTTATAGTCTTTAAGTCACGCGAGCATCGCGACGAAGTCAATGCAAAGGTTATGAGTGATCCTGCTATGAATAGTTCAGAAATGCAAAAACTAGGGATGCCGTTCGATGGAAAACGTTTCTGTTACGGAGGCTTTCAGGTAGAAGTGGATTCAGAATAGTCGAGCCTGTCTCGATCCAAATACAAAGCGCCCGCAAGGGCGTCTTTTGTTTGAAACCTCACACCCCATATTCCACTTATAGTTTGTATATGAAAAAATCTTTTTTGAAAATTATGGCGTGGTCAACTGTTGCTCTTATCATACCTCTTCTCGGTAATCAGTTTGTCGAGGGTTGGAATTGGAATGTGGGCGACTTTCTTTTTGCGTGGATATTTTTTGTGGTTATGAGTACAACCATTCGGCTGGTGACAAAAGTTGTTCCAAATAAAAAATATAGAGTGGTTGTTGGTGTCATTATGTTTCTGCCTTTCCTCTTTCTTTGGGCAATGCTTGCAACAGGGTAGAGGACTGTATTAGGGGAGACTGTTTACATATCTTTATAAGTGTGTTATAAATATTATGCAAAATATTTTTGCGACTGACTCGGCAGATTTCCGAAAATTCCGCATGGAAAAGGCAGAACAATGAATGTTGTCTTAAGTAAAAATGTACAGGTGGAGAATTTTGCTCTTTTAATTGATCTGGGTATTGTCACGGTACCCGAAGGATATGTCCACCGAACACGGCTCGGGACGTTCGGTAAGCAAAACCGTAAACGGTTTTACTACTACGATGAAAAAGTGTCCGACGAAAACTTTTCAAGTCCAACTCGGATACTTCGGCCTGGTGACAGGTTTCATGTGCGTGTGTTTGAGCAGACTGTGGGTGGAACCACTTCATCAGATGAGCGTATGGCTTTTTTGTCAGTTCAAAATACTGTCCGTGTTGGTGCACAGGGATTGTCTCTTGTTTTTGAACAAAAGCAACACCAGTTACAAAAAGATAAATGGTACGCTTCCTTTGACGAGAAGAGACGCCTTTTTATCGATCAGTCCGGATTCAATTGGGTTCCAGGCATCGGTATGCACTCAGATGGCGCCATCGAACTGGGTGTTTATTGTTTTCAATCTCCTTGGGAGCTCGACGACGTGTTCTTTTGCTTCAATGACGTCTGATTTTTGGACGTTTTAAACCTCAAGCTTTATTGCTTGAGGTTTATTTTTTTAAAAAGGAAGCACATATTCTCTAGGTATTGTGTGTTCTAAGTCTGTGGTAGAGTAGTGGTGTTATTAGTTAACCCGTTTAGGGAAACATTTTCATTATTATGCTCGTTCATCTTTCAAACGTCGCCGCAGGATTTATCCTTGGTGCACCAAAATTAAAACAGATTGTATCAAAGACCCACGTAGAGCAAGTAGAAACAAAACTCTTGAAATTCCGTGGGGCAATGGGAATTATTGCTCTTATTTTCGGAGTTATTGCGCTCGTAGGAAATTTTAGCTATAGCATCTATTTCCCTTTGATAGGGGGAGGTTTTCTCCAGGCTTTAGTTTCAATCGCTATCGGTCTCATGCTTTCAGCTAATCTTTTTTCAAAATCCGCTCAGATGTCAGGCTTCATTGCAAAGCTCGAGAAACACGGAGAGTGGATCGGAATCGCCGGAATTGTTATTGGAATATTAGGACTTCTCTAGAAAGACTTTATGACGGTTTCTCTTGTAGTATAGCGGAGAAGGTTAAACCACCGGCGAGGTGGTTTTTCTTTTTAAGACATACTTTTTTGTTTAGATACAAAAAGGTAGAATAAGGGGTATATGGTTACTTTAAACAAACGAAGTGTTTTCCGCTTCATCCGTTATAGTGTTATTGGTATCACCACATTTGCTTTTGATCTGTTTTTGCTTTTTCTTTTGATCGATCATTTTCATATTCATTATCTACCAGCTACTGCTTTGGCGTTTTTGGTTGCGATTAGTTTGAACTTTTTGATGAGCAGGTACACGGTATTCCATAAGACAGAGAGGCCGGTTGTGCACTCGTACCTCTATTTTGTATCTTTTGCTATTCTTTCGGTTATTTTAATCACAGGACTTATGCATCTTCTTGTTTCTGTCTTTGAGCTACACTATGCACCGTCGCGAATTGTCATTGCGGGCTGTGTTGGGATACTCAACTATATTATGAATTTGCGAGTAACCTTTGATGTTGTCGATAAACACTAGCTTAGTATATGGAACTTACATTTTTTCAAAAAGTAAAAGAATTTTTTAAAAGATATGAGAGGCACGTCTCTTCAGGTGCTCTTGTGGTGGGATTCGTTATTGATAGTTTTGCGTTACAAAGAATCGATCTCCCACAGACGAGTATTCTCCTCTTTGCGTATTTGTTTATATCTGGTTTTGGGATAACGCTTTTGAATCTTTTTGAATCAAAGCGTGTGATTTGGCCACGTCTCTATAATTTTCATCCATGGATTTTGTCTGCAGTACAGTTCGCTTTCGGAGGTCTTTTTAGCGGTTTCGTGTTGTTTTATTTTAGAAGCGCTTCGCTTGGAGTGAGTTTTCTTTTTGTGGCACTTCTTGCTTCACTCCTTATTGGAAATGAATTGTTTAAGCAACGATATGCCCGCGTCGGTTTTCAGATGAGTATTTATTTCTTTGTACTTTTTTCTTTTTGTATTTTGTATGTGCCGGTAGTAGTAAAGCGCATGGGCGATCTCGTTTTTATTGGAAGTGGGGTAGTGAGCCTCATACTCATGACTCTTTTTGTTCTGTTTGTGCGACGTGTCGCGCCAATACAAATCAAAAAAGGTGGTTACTCCGTGTGGTTAAGTGTTTTTGCTATTTATCTCATTATTCATGTTTTTTATTTTTTGAATATTTTGCCTCCTATACCACTATCTCTCAAAGCGATGGGTGTGTATCACTACATAGAGCGGGTACAGGATGTGTACATCGTGCAGTCTGAAAAGGAAACATTTAAAAATTTTTTTACACTGTATGACCCGATACATATTGCTAAAGGGGACCCGCTCTATGTATACAGTTCAGTGTTTGCTCCTACTGATTTGCAGACAAAAATTATTTACCACTGGCAGTATTATGATGAAAAAGATAAAGCGTGGATAACTACTGGTACGCTCGCATTTCCTATTGTTGGAGGCAGGGATGGTGGATATAGAGGATATTCGGTGAAGGATAATTTCTTTCCCGGTAAGTGGAGAATCAGTCTCGAAACAGAACGAGGTCAAACTATTGGCAGGGTACGTTTTACCATTATTGAGACTTCAGGTTCTATACCTCTTGAGACAGGAGTACGTTCTTGAGGTATAGTCTCGTTATATGAAAATACTTTTTATTTCTGTGGGTAAAAACCACGATCCTCTCATGCGAGAGGCAATAGAGTCTTTTTTCCTGCGTGTGTCACGCTATATTTCATGTGAGTGGAAACTTATTGATTCCTCAAAGAAGGAAGGGGAGAGTGGTAAAAAGGAAGAGGCTGATCTAATCACAAAACAGTATAAAGACGGAGATTTTGTTGTTGCTCTCGATGAGCGCGGTAGCCATCTGTCCTCTCCAGACTTTGCTCACTTTTTTGATACGCATTTGCAGTCAGGGTTAAAGAGAATTGTTTTTGTAATAGGCGGTTCATACGGACTCCATGAATCGATCATTTCTCTTGCCCAAAAGACAGTATCGTTTTCAAAAATGACGTTTCCTCATAATCTCGTCAGGCTGATACTCGTTGAACAGGTATACCGCGCTTTTTCAATACTCAAAGGCGAAAAATACCATCATCAGTAGGCTTTTGCTGTATTTTTTTCTCTTTGTGGCGTATACTTCACTACATCTTACTAGTGGCTGGTTTAGTTTTATAGTTAGATATACATATGAAAAAAATAATTATTGTCATTGTTCTCATTGCGCTTGGTGTGTGGGGATATACTGCTTTTTCAAAAAAGAGCTCAGAACCTACAACTCCTACTGATACAACTGTAGGCGGAGCTATCATAGAAGAGGAGACTAAAGCTCCTGTTGTTGAAACGGTAAAAGCAGATCCAAAGGTTATTGATAGTATTAAAAACGCATCAGTAACAGCTTCAGAGGATGGAAAGAAAGTAGCTCTCGTTAATGGAAAGGCAGAATTTGCAGTTGAAGGTGGAGTAAAGGCAACTGTCTCTCTTGGTGAAGTTGCTATCGAAAAAATGTTCGGCTCACGAAAGGATGTTCTCGCTGTGGTGAATGTGAATCAAGGAGAAAAGGGAACACTTCAATACCTTGTTCTCATTGATGTAAAAGCTTCAGGAGCCGTTGAGAAATCAATTGTATTCCTCGGTACTAATGTTGAGGTTAAATCAATCGTTGCTACTGATCTCGGATCAAAGACCGGTGAGGAGTACGTAGCTGTCGTTACCGTGCTTGATCGCAAGGCAGGAGAGGCTATTACCGCAAAGCCAACAGTTCAGAAGACTCTTATCTTCACTGTTGAAAAAGGAGTATTCAATATTGAGAAATCAATTTCAATCTAGTTTTTGAAAAACCGCCTTCGGGCGGTTTTTTGTTTGCTGGTACAGAAAATATCCGAAATGGTACAATCGAGTACATGGAATTACAAATGAAAAAGCATTTATTTCGGGACGCTTGCATTGTTGTTGCGAGTGTTTTTTTAGCTATTGTTTTGGTTCGTATTGGGATTGTACATGCCCTTGTGGCCCTCACAGGCGATGCATACATTCTCGCAAGTTTTGTGGCGGGAACTTTTTTTACATCTGTATTTACGACGGCTCCCGCAATTGCTGTTCTCGGGTCACTTGGTGCGACATATCATCCTCTTGTTGTGGCACTAGTAGGAGGATTAGGGGCTCTCGTTGGAGATGCAGTGATTTTTCGCTTTTTCAAAAAAAATATTTCACAAGATGTGGGATATATTCTCACCCTTACTCATTCGCAAAAAATTCAAAGACTGCTTGAGCTCAAGATGTTTCGTTGGTTTTTGACTTCGATTGGTGCTCTGATTATTGCTTCACCGCTACCTGATGAACTCGGTTTGGCGCTCCTAGGTATGTCTCGTGTGCCACTTAAGTTTTTTGTGCCTATTTCTTTTACGTTTAACGTGATTGGTATTTATGTTATTGGAATAGTTGCTCGAGCTCTGTAACATTTTTCGCTTCGAAGTACTTGTAAGAGGATATGTGTGGAATTGTTGCATACACCGGAACGAAGAAGGCGCGAGACTTTTTAGTTTCAGGGCTTTCTGCTCTCGAGTATCGAGGATATGACTCAGCAGGGGTTTACATCGCAGGTTCAGGGGTTTTTAAGGCTTTAGGAAAGGTTTCTTTTTTGGATGCAAAAATACCAAAAAATGTTTCTGGTACTTCGGGTATTGCTCACACTCGTTGGGCGACTCATGGTGTACCCTCAGAAAAAAATTCTCATCCTCATGCGGGTAGTAACAGGGTAGTGTGGGCTGTACATAACGGTATTATTGAAAATTTTAGTTTACTTAAGGATGAGTTAATTGCTGAGGGGTGTATTTTTGTCTCTGATACGGATACCGAGGTAATTCCTCAGTATGTTGAATTTTTAATGAGGAATAGAAAGATTTCTTTTGAAAAAGCATGTCGAGAGGTTTTTATGAAATTGCATGGAACGTACAGTGTTGCACTCGTGGAGAGCGCTCATCCAGAAGTGGTGGTTGTTGCACGGAAGGGAAGCCCTCTCGTTTTGGGATTTGCTCAACATGGGATATTTGTCGCTTCTGACGTTTCTCCCATTGTTCCGTACACAAAAAAAGTTTTATATCTCGAGGACGGTGATATGGGAGTAGTTTCTCCTTTAACGTTTTCTCTCGTATCAATCAAAACAGGTAAACCTATTTCTCGTTTACAGCAAACTATTTCAGGAGATATTTCGCTCGCAGAAAAGGGTGGGTACGATCATTTTATGGAGAAAGAAATAATGGAGGGTCCAGAGGTTGTTTCTCATACCTTGCGAGGAAGAATAAACACAAAGAAGGATAGTGTTGTTTTCAAAGAGTTTGATTCCGTGCGCCCGCGTCTCAAGGATATTGAGAGGCTTATTATTGTTGGTTGCGGTACTGCGTATTATGCGGGACTTGTTGCGGAATACATGTTCGAGGAGTATGCGGGTGTTCCTGTAGAGGTTGAGATTGCCTCAGAGTTTCGTTATAGAAAGCCCGTCATGGGCAAGAACACAGCACTCATCGCAATATCACAATCGGGAGAAACAGCTGATACTCTCGAAGCGGTGAGGGAGGCAAAACGACAAGGGGTGCTTACGCTTGGCGTAATCAACACCGTAGGGTCAACGATTGCCAGAGAGGTTGATGCTGTTGTTCATAATCACATAGGCCCCGAGCTCGGAGTGGCGTCTACGAAGGCTTTTGTTTCTCAGGTCGTCCTCATGGTGCTTCTCACTATTTTCTTGGGAAGAAATAAAAAAATGTCTCCTCAGGTGGCGCGCACTATCATTGCAGAACTTGTCTTGCTACCAAAAAAAATAAAACACATACTCTCAATCAAAAAAACAATAAAAGAGTGCGCTGATTTTTTTAGTGACTCTCGCGACATGCTTTATATCGGGAGAAAGTATCTCATGCCCATTGCTTTGGAGGGAGCGCTCAAACTTAAGGAAATTTCATATATTCATGCAGAAGGATATGGCGCAGGAGAGATGAAGCATGGACCGCTCGCTATGATTGATGAACATTTTCCCACGGTTGCTCTCGTAACGCGGGATAGTATGTATGAAAAAAACATATCAAATATTCAAGAGATACAGGCGCGTAAGGGCAAGATTATCGCTATCGCAACGGAGGGAGACAAGGACATTGGACGAATTACTCAACACGTTCTGTACATACCTGAGACATTAGAAATACTGTCACCAATACTCGCGGTTATACCTCTTCAGCTTTTTGCTTATTATGTTGCTTGTAAAAAAGGTTTTGATGTTGATCGACCACGCAATCTAGCAAAATCAGTTACGGTTGAATAAAAACACCCCTCGTAAAAGGGGTGTTTGTACTAAAAATCAGACGGCCTGCCATTTCGTTTTTTTGAAGTGGTTTTTATACTCGACCGACGTGTCTTCGATAGCGAGTCGACATATTTCTTTGTAGGCTCGTCGTATTTTTCTGGTGATCCAACGCTCGTAGGCGCGGGACTTCGATTCGCTGAATATGCGGGGCTTTTTTGTTATTGGTGTACTCATGAGTAATCCACGTATGAGATTAAGCCTCTCAACCAATTTGGTCAAGCGTGGTATAGTCCTTTTATGCCCCTTATTTTGAATGGAACCCTTGCAGCGCGAGCGCTCACCGAAGACCTTCGTACACGCATGAAGGTTTTTTCTGTGCCACCAAAACTCTCTATTATTCAGGTTGGCGCCTTGCCCCAATCAACCCTTTATGTGGAGAAAAAGAAACAGTGTGGCAAGGATGTTGGTATTGAGGTTGAACACATACAGCTTACGGATACAGTTTCTTTTGAAGAAATTGAGCGTGTTATTTTTTCTCGCAATAACGACGTGTCTGTCTCGGGTATTATTGTGCAGTTACCTCTGCCTGCTCATCTGGAAAAACAACGCGTGATTGATTGTGTTTCTCCTGAAAAGGATGTTGATGGACTAACGACAATAAATAAGCAAGGCATAGAACAGGGGAAGGAGAATGTTTTTTTTCCTGCGACTGCTCGCGGTATTATTTCGCTTTTGTTGTTTTACAAAGTACCCATACAGGGTAAAGCCGTTGCGGTTCTCGGCAGGTCTGATCTCGTTGGAAAGCCGACCGCTCTTCTTCTCAAAAAAATGGGAGCTCTGGTTTCTGTGTGTCATAGCAAAACAGAAAATACAAGAGAGGTTACTCAAAAAGCAGACATTATTGTCGTTGCGATAGGGAAGCCACATTTTTTAGACAGGACATATATTGGCAAAAATCAGATTGTTGTTGATGTGGGCATAAATCAACTTACCGCAGAGCTCGCGAGTGTGTATCCGCAGAAAAAGATTGTTGGAGATGTTGATTTTGATGCTGTGGCGCCACACGTAACGGCTATTTCTCCTGTGCCTGGAGGTGTCGGTCCAATGACGGTGATTTCGCTCATGGAGAATGTCTTTTCGTCAGCATGTGTTAGACTACTAGGGCGCACATAGATAAAAAGCGCAGTACATCATGGAAAATAATACCAATAACACATACGGCGATAAGGACTGTAAGACAATGAGTAATCTCAAAATGGGAGGCGTTGTTCTTGTGGCACTTCTTTCGCTTTTTGTTTTGACAAAAATAATTACTGAGCTCAAGGGTTTGCCATCTGTTGGCAAAAATAATCCGATCATGAACACCATTACCGTAACTGGTAAAGGGGAAGTAGTGACGGTGCCTGATATTGCAACTTTCTCTTTTTCTGTAACAGAAGAAGCTCTCGTTGTTGCTGATGCTCAGAAAAAGTCTGCTGAAAAGATAAATGCAATTCTCAAGTTTTTGAAGGACAGTGGAGTAGAAGATAAAGATATAAAAACTTCAAATTACACAATCTACCCTCGTTATGAATATCCAGTAGTTGGGTATTACGGTAGTACGGGAGAACAAATACTCGCAGGGTATGTGGTAAGCCAGAGTATTGAAGTAAAAGTTCGGGATCTCGATAATGCAGGAAAATTACTTTCTGGTATTGGAGAGTACGGAGCAACTGATGTGAGCGGACTCACATTCTCTGTTGATGCTTATGACGACCTCCTCAAAGAGGCTCGTGAGAAAGCTATCAAAGAGGCTCGCAGTGATGCAGAGAAGCTCGCAAAGGATCTCGGTGTAACGCTCGTTCGTATCACAAGTTACTATGATCAAGGTAACTACCCGCCGATCTACTACGCAAAGTCAGCAATGATGGATGTGGCGGTAGGACGGGGAGGAGAAGTAGCTCCTGAACTTCCTAGTGGAGAAAGCAAAATAATTTCAAACGTCTCTGTGACGTATGAGATTAGATAGCAACTAGTCTTGGTTTACAAAAAAACACCGCTTTCTGCGGTGTTTTTTGTTGCAGGTTGAGGTTCTTGCTTTTTTATAAAAAGTATGTATTATTAAGGATGTTAATTGCCCCTCGGGGCGGTTTTTAATATCAAAAAAACTCTATGAATATATCTGAATATATAAAAGAAACCCGTGCAGAGATGAAGCATGTAAACTGGCCAACACGAAGCCAGGCTATAAACTATTCTCTTCTTGTTATTGGTATTTCTGTTGTTACGGCAGTCATTCTCGGTCTTTTCGATTTTGTTTTCTCTCTTGGGCTTGAAAAGATTATTTCTCTCTAATTAATTTTTATAATTTTATGTCTAAACAACAAACAGGAGGGGAACGTCATTGGTATGCGATTCACACCTATGCTGGTTACGAAAATGCAGTTGCTCGAAACCTCAAACAGCGTATCGAATCTCTCAACATGGAGGATCGCATTTTTAACGTTGTAGTTCCTACTGAAAAGAAAATAAAGGTAAAGGGAGGGAAGCGTGTAGAAGAAGAGGAGAAGATTTACCCGGGATACATTCTCGTTGATATGGTAGTGACTGATGACTCATGGTACGTGGTACGTAACACTCCGCGTGTTACTGGTTTCGTTGGCTCTGGTGTGCACCCTGTGCCTCTCGATAAGAAAGAACTCGATATTCTTTTTGCTCGTATGGATTCTGGTACGGTAAAACACACAATCGATGTCGCTCCAGAAGACCCTGTTCGTATCGCAGATGGTCCGTTTAAGGATCTCGAGGGTAAGGTGAGTGAGGTTGATTTGGAACGTGGTAAGGTAAAAGTTCTTGTTTCTATGTTCGGTCGAGAAACACCCGTTGAACTTGATTTCTTGCAAGTTAAGAAGATATAAGGTAACCTAGTCCTACTATAAACATATGGCAAAGAAAGTTGTAAAAATGCTCAAACTTCAGATTCCTGGCGGTAAAGCCGTTCCAGGACAAGCTCTCGGTCCTGCTCTTGGTCAGGCTGGTATTAACATTGGTGAATTCGTTAAACGTTTTAACGATGAAACTAAAACTCGAGTAGGTGAGACTGTTCCTACTATCATTGAAGTTTTTGATGATCGAAGCTACAAGATGACCTACAAGACGGAGCCCGCATCTCAAATGATTCTCAAGGCAATGGGCAAAGAAAAAGGTTCTGGAAAACCAAACACTGTTAAAATTGGAACTATCAGCAAGGCACAAATTAAGACCATTGCAGAAAAGAAATTCCAAGATCTCAGCGCTTCAACAGTTGAGGCTGCGATGAAAACTATCGAAGGTACTGCTAGGAACATGGGCGTTGAAGTGAAGTAGGCAACTTCAACGAACCTTTTGAGGTGTTTTGGAGAATCTTATTCGATAAAACATCCAAAAGGTGTACTGCTCCTGTAAGGAGTTGAAGTGAAATAGGTAGCCCCTATGCAACAAAAAACCACAAGTCTCTCTTGTGGTTTTTTGTTGCTATTTACTACAGGCTGAGTAGTATATGTCTCAGAATTCTTTACTATGAAAAAACCTATTACAGTCTATGTTGGATGTGCTCTCTCGGACGCGCCTGTTACTTTTCAAGAAGAAATCATTGCTCTCAAAAACGAGATCAGGCGATTGCTTCCGTACGTGATTATTCTTGATTTTGTTCCTCCAAACGAGGACAAATCTCCTCATGTCATTTGGAAACATGATTGTGCATGTATTGAACGGTGTGATGTTTTTTTGGCGGTCGCTGATTTTCCATCGCTTGGACTCGGAGGAGAACTCACTGAGGCTCTCCGTATCCATAAAAAACCTACTCTCGTTGTCGCAAGTCAGGGTGTTCGGGTGAGTAGGTATGTGATTGGTCTCATTGAGACGCACTCACACCTTGCTTGTTTCCGAGAGTTCAATTCGTGGAGTCAGATCATCGGACACCTGGAGGATTTTTTTCTGAGGCATGATGTGGTAAAAAAGAACCCACTTGCAGAAGTGAGGGAACAGAACCCTCTTTTTATGCACGAGGCGCCGATTTACCACACAGATTGAGCTCATTAACCGTATCTTTTAAAAGATACGGTTTTTTGTTTGCTTGAGGGTAATCGCTATGTATACTAAGCAGTATGAAACAAACCAGAAAGGGTAGAACAAAAGTTTCAGAAAAACATATTCGTCCAACGTGGGATGAATATTTTATCAAGGTAATGCAGGCTGTTGCTGAGCGTGCAACGTGCGATAGGGGAAGATCAGGTTGTGTTATCGCACGAGATCATCAGATTCTCGTTACGGGTTATGTGGGGTCTCCGCCAGGTCAGCCTCATTGCGACGATGTTGGTCACGAAATGCATAAAGTCATCAACGATGATGGTGTTGTCTCCGAACATTGCATTCGAACTATTCATGCTGAGCAGAATGCTTTGATTCAGGCGGCACGGCGCGGTGTTGCTGTCTACGGTGCCGATTTGTATTGTCAGATGACGCCCTGCTATACCTGTGCAAAGCTCATTGTTGCTGCGGGGATTAAGCGTGTGGTTGCATACAAAGACTATCAGCGCGCAGAAAAGTCCCGAAAACTTTTCAAGGACGCCGGTGTCTTGTATGAACTCATCCACACAGAAATCCAAAAGTATTAAAAAAATCGCCTCACTATGAGGCGATTTATTTTTTATTCTTTTTTAATGATGTCTTGAGATCCTCGTTTTATATTCCATGTGTCCGGGGACATGTCATGATACATGGCGATTCCGGGGAGAAGCATTTTTATTGTTTCTCCCATTGTTTGTGCCGGAACTCGCAATGTTTGGTGTACGGTGCTTCCTGAACGTAGTTCGGCGACATATACAAGTGAGGGAAGTGGTCCGGTTATTTTTACTGGAACCATGTATCCCATCGCTATGTAGTATTGCCTTATAACGTCAGAAGTTTTGAGGGCTTCGATACGTTTTTCTTGCTCGGCAAGAAAAGCTTCTGCTTCAGATCGTAGGTCTTTTGGTAACTGTTCGAGATACCAAGAATGGAAACCAAGACGAGTTGAAAGTAGGGGCATTTCTTGGAAGAGACTACGATGTCTCTGTAGGTCTCGATACGAACCAAAATCCAGCGGGAATTCAAACGTTATGTTTCCATACTGTTTGAGTCTCGAAGGAAGTTCTGCTTTCGCTGGACGAGAGGAGAGTATGTCTTGAAACTGTCGTAACTCTTCTGTTTGAATCCGAGGGGAGTAGGCGAACCCTCGTATCCTTGTATCGTCAAAGTATGTGAGCGTACGCATACTTTTTTCCACAAAAGCTTCTTCTTCGGGATACTGTTTGTGCGTAAAGCTGGCAGGATACTTTTCCTTAAGACTTTGCGTTACTTTTTCTCCAATGTCTCTTATTTCTTCAAGGGGATGATGCCTCAACTCTTTGAGGTGATCGCTCGCTTGTCTCAGTGTTGTGTGCCAGCTCGCAAATGTTGTTACCCCTGCAGGCAGAAAGCCTCGAGTGATGTCGAAAGCCCGAGCCTTAATGGCTTTTTCATACACGGTTTCTTTTTCACCTTCCTTGATGGGAAAGTTTTTCTTGAGAAAAGGGATAACCTTTCCTTGCGCGTATGAATAAAAACGCATCCATTCGTCTTGTATGAGTTTTCCTTCTGGGTTTTCTAGCGGGTTGAGTACTGCCTGACCAGCCATATCAAGATAGCGTGTGCTTGCTTCTTGACCGTTGTAGAGTGAGTAGTCTTGAATTGCTTTTGCGGCAAGCATACTCACATTTTCAATGAATACTGTTGTTGAGCCACAGTCACCGATTGATTTGTGTCCATACTCTACGTAGTAGGTAGACATAAACTTATCAGGACCTTTTTCTTTTACGACGGACAGGTGTTCGACGACACTTCGGGGACTTCTCGAGTAGAGAGCCTGAAGCATCGCTGTGACCTCCGGCGACAGATCATCAATAACGATTATTTTTTTCATAGAACTAAGTATATCTAATACTTATTCTTCACAGTAGTCCTTCAAAGTCAAATAAAAAAGGACCGCCTTATGAGGCGGTCCGTGTAAGCTCGGATGTGAGATAGCATCTGCCATTTTCAACAAAGAGTATTCCTTCCTCTCTGAGCTTACTAAAGGCCTCAGCGATTTCCATGTAGCTTGTGTTTCGGGGCTCTATTTTTTTAAATAGAAACCCAAAAATCACACCATTATTTTGCTCTAGTATCTGGATGATACTATTGCGTACTGACTGAACTGATGACATAAAGAACTGGGGTTGTGTATCGGGGAGCGTTCATTAAAGCACGTAGTCTTGTTTCAGTCAAAGGTTCCAGTGGAATGCCTATGATATTATCGTATGCATGAAAGACACACGTATAAAAAAATATATAGATGCAGAGAAGAAACGACAAAAAAATACTATTAACCTTATTGCTTCGGAGAATTATGTTTCTAAAGATGTTTTGTTTGCCCTCGGGTCAGAGCTTACAAATAAATACGCAGAGGGGTATTCAGGTCGACGGTATTACGGAGGAAATACTATTATTGATTCTATAGAGGATGAGTGCGTAAAGCGCGCTCTCGGTCTTTTTTCTCTTTCTTCTGAAAAGTGGCACGTAAATACTCAGGCACTTTCCGGTTCTCCTGCGAATCTCGCCGTGTACGTAGGTCTTCTTGAAAAAGGGGACAAGGTGATGGGCATGTCTTTGGATCACGGTGGACACTTAACGCATGGTCATAAGGTGTCTGTGACCGGTAAGTTTTGGACACAGGTTCCATACGGTGTTTCAAAAGAAACAGAAGTTCTCGACTACGACGCTCTCATGAAGCAGGCCATTTCTGAAAAGCCGAAAATGATTATCGCAGGCTTTACCGCATACCCTCGTGTTGTTGATTGGAAAAAGTTTAGAGAGATTGCTGATGCTTCAGGGGCATATCTCATGGTGGACATGTCCCATGTTGCGGGACTTGTTGCGGGGGGAGTATACCCAAGTCCTTTTCCATACGCTGACATCGTGACAACCACTACTCATAAGACGCTTCGTGGTCCACGGGGTGCACTCATATTTGCAAAAAAGGACATTCGGGAACTAGGGAAGAAAATAGATAAGGCCGTTTTTCCAGGTTTGCAAGGAGGTCCTCACATGAATCAGACCGCCGCTATAGCTGTTGCTCTCAAAGAAGCTTCAAGTTCTGCATTTAAAAAATACGCACAGCGTGTTGTAAAGAACGCACAAGCTTTAGCAGGGGAGTTATCGAGGTTGGGTTGGCGAATTGTTTCGGGCGGTACTGATAGTCACTTGGTTCTTGTTGATGTTGCGAGCGGAGGTGTTGGAGGCAAAGAGGCGAGTGATATTTTAGAGAAGGCAGGAATTATTGTAAACAAAAACGCTATCCCGTTTGATACACGACCGCCCGTTGATCCTTCTGGTATACGGTTGGGCACTGCGGGTGAGACAACAAAAGGTAAGGGGGAAAAGGACATGCGAAGGATTGCTCAGTCTATCGATCGTTTGTTGCGAGGAATATAATCCTAAGCTACCATGAGCCTCAGAATGAAAAAAGGAACCTTTATTGTTATTGATGGCACTGATGCAAGCGGAAAAAAGACACAGACTGCACTTCTCGTAGAACGACTCAAGAAGTCGGGACGAGAGGCTCAGTCAATCGATTTTCCTCGGTATAAGAAAAATTTGGTGGCAGATCAAATTCGTGACGGTCTCGATGGAAAGATTCCACTTTTTGATTTTTTGGCACTGCCTGCAAAGATTGCTTCTATTTTGTATGCGGCCGATCGTGCTGAGTCAAAAGAGGAAATTGAAAAGTGGCTCAGTGAGGGTCAGTACGTTGTTGCTGATCGTTATGTGAGTTCAAATCAAATTCATCAGGGTGGAAAAATTAGAGATGAGCACGAGAGGGAAGCTTTTCTCACATGGCTTGATGATTTGGAATTTACACGGCTCAAATTGCCACGGCCTGATTTGATTGTGTACCTTCATGTTCCCGTTGAAATTAGTATTGAGCTTGCTCGGTCTCGAGCAGAAAAGAACGGAGAGTCTCCTGATGCGGCAGAAGTAAGTGTGAGGCATCAGCGTGAGTCCCAAGAGAGTGCTCTACATGTGGTGAAGAGAAGCAATAATTGGGTACGTATTGATTGTGCACCCAAGGGCGTTATGCTTCCTGCTCCCGAGATACATGAGTTGATTTGGAAACTGATTAAGTAATATCGGTTTGAACCACCCGCAAGGTGGTTTTTTTATAGTAAAAACGTTATATTGAGGGCATGTCAGCAAAGCTTCTCAAGGTTGTTCGCGTTTCAAAAAAGGTTCCCATGCCACAATACGCTCTCTCGGGCGATGCGGGTTTCGATTTGTTTGTGAGTGACTCTGTGCGTCTGGAACCTATGGAGCGTGCATCGGTAAACACTGGTTATAAAATTGAAATACCACAGGGGTGTGTGGGCATTATTCATGAAAAATCTGGTCTTTCTCATAAGCACGGTATTATTACTTTTGGTAATGTTATTGACTCTGGTTATCGCGGTGAGGTTCGTGTGGGGGTGATGAATCTTGGAAAAGAGGCGTATGTTTTTGAGTCGGGACATAAGGTTGCTCAAATGATTATTCATACATATGAGTCTGTACGTTTCGAGGAGGTTTCAGAAAAAGATTTATCTCCGTCCGAGAGAGGGGAAAGGGGCTTTGGCAGTACAGGTAAATAGTTGGTTGTTGATATATTTTTTTATACAAAAATGGATATTCGTGTAGATATTAAAAAGACGTTAGACGGCGCTGTGCGAACTCTCGGTTTTTCGGAAGTTGTTTTTTCTTTGGAACATCCTGCTGATATCACCCATGGTGATTATGCAACAAACGTTGCTCTCGTTGTGTCAAAACAGGTACGTACACATGCTTCATCCGAAAAATTAAATCCAAAAGACACGGCGCTTCTCATTAAAAAAGAACTAGAGAAGGTATCTTTGCCTTACGTTGAAAAAATAGAGATTGCGGGTCCAGGTTTTATCAACTTTTATCTTACACGCTCGTTTTTTGCGAGTTCAATTCAGGAGATTTTAAAACAAAAAAGTTCTTTCGGACACAATACTCTCTATAAGGGGAAAAAAGTTCTTGTTGAATATACTGATCCGAACCCTTTCAAACAGTTTCATATTGGACACTTGATGTCTAACGCGATCGGGGAGTCCATCTCTCGTTTGTTTGCTGTTTCTGGTGCACGGGTAAAGCGTGCATGTTATCAGGGAGACTTTGGTCTACATGTTGCAAAGGCACTCTGGGCAATCCTTAAACACAAGGATGTATTTCCTTCTAAAAAAACACCCCTTTCAGAACGAACGGCTTTTTTGGGTGCTTGTTACGTTGAAGGCGCAGAGGCGTACGATAATGACCCACAAGCAAAAACAGAGATTGAGGTACTCAATAAAAAGATTTTTGAAAAAAAAGACAAAGAGATTCGTACTTTTTATGATGCTGGAAAAAAGTGGAGCCTCGAGCATTTTGAAGAACTCTACGCTCTTTTAGGTACACAATTTGATTATTATTTTTTTGAAAGCGAAGTTGCTCGTGACGGTATCGAACTTGTTCAGCGTTTTATGGAAAAAGGTGTTTTTGAAAAAAGCGACAACGCTATTGTCTTTAAGGCTGAACGTTTTGATTCAAAACTCCACACGAGGGTGTTTATTAACTCTCAGGGATTGCCTACGTATGAGACCAAGGAGCTTGGACTCAATACGAAAAAATATAAAAAAATTCGTCCCGATAAATCTATCATTATCACTGCTAATGAGCAGTCTGATTACTTTAGAGTTGTGCTCAAAGCTCTCGAGATAGTCGCTCCTGAGGCTCGAAAAATAACTGAACATATTTCGCACGGAATGCTTCGTTTTGCTCAGGGTAAAATGTCATCGCGAAAGGGAAATGTCATTACGGGTGAATCCATGATTAATGATATTCGTGATCTTGTTTTGGAAAAAATGAAAGACAGGGAAATGGATGAAAAAGAGAAAAAAGAAGTCTCTGATATTGTTGCGGTTGCTGCTATCAAGTACTCGATACTTAAACAGCTTACATCAAGCGATATTATTTTCGATTTCGAAAAATCAATTTCATTTGAGGGTGATTCTGGTCCATACCTTTTGTACACCGCTGTACGCGCGCAGTCGGTTCTTGAAAAAGCGAAAAAGGAGGGTATAAAAGCTCGTATTCAGACGTCTTTGGATGAGACAGTTTTGCTCGAGAAGAAACTTTGTCAGTTTCCGGAAATCGTTTCTCGTTCAAGCGAAGAGAGATCTCCTCACTTTGTTGCGACCTACCTCATTGAATTGGCTGCGTTATTTAATAGTTGGTACGCTCATCATCCTATTGTGGTGGCAGGTTCAGTTGAGTCGCCTCACCGTGTTGCAATTACCTCTGCGGTGCATGTTGTCCTTGAAAACGGACTCGATGTTCTTGGTATCAGGATACCTAAAAAAATGTAGATTGACTTTGCCCTGCAAAAAGGCACAATACTCTCGGTGTCTCTTTTATCTATATGTCTTCTCTTGTTCTTCCGCTTAACGAAGTATTACAAAACGTTTTAGAAAAAAACATTCGTGTACACAGAAATGGGGTGTACAAAGTAAAAAATACAGCAATAGATGATTTTCCGATGCTTTTACACGAGTCGGGTTTCACAGACAAGGCAGGGTACCTGAAAAGGTGGCGACGGAGATGCTTTGAGGGAGGTAAGGGTTATGAGCATATTACAGCGTATGAACTAGTTCCTCTCTTTTTGGATTCTTTGTCTACAAAAAGTGTTCTCTCTGAGCTCGGGTCTCGGATGTTTGTAGGACAGGCTACTACTCGAGAACTGCTCGCTTTCTCTGTTACGTATCCAAAAGTTGTGGAGGCGCTCTTGCTTGAGGGTAAAGTACTGAGTGCCATTGGGAGAGATGAGTTTGGTACAAATACTGCTACCGCCCCCATTCTTTTTCTTGAGGGGTCTCAGAAGACCCTTGATCACGTTCCACTTTTTCCTGGAGCATGGTCACTTCGGCATATGTTTCTTGTTAGGTCAGACCGCTCTTTGTGAGCGGTCTTTTTTTGAAAAAAACACTAAAAATGCTAGTATCTTAGTACTAAGCACAAGGCGTATATGGCAGAAGATAACACAACTAAATCAAAGCTCGTTGAGATAGAAGAAAGTATTTTTGCTTTTTGGAATAAAAATAATATCTTCAAAAAAACTCTCGAGAGGAAACCTCTTCGGGGTGATTTTGTTTTTTATGATGGACCACCTTTTGCTACAGGATTACCTCACTTTGGACACCTTCTACCTACGACGATAAAAGACGTTATTCCTCGCTACAAAACAATGTGTGGTTATCGTGTTCGAAGACGATGGGGATGGGATTGTCACGGTCTTCCTATTGAAAACCTTATAGAAAAAGAATTAGGGCTTGCGCATAAAAAAGATATTGAAGCTTTTGGTATTGAAAAATTTAATAAAGCAGCCGAGCAAAGCGTTTTGAGATATGCCGATGAGTGGAGGCGTATTATTCCACGAGTTGGCCGATGGGTAGATATGGAAAATGACTACCGGACAATGGATTGTGGTTATACAGAGTCAGTGTGGTGGGCTTTCAAAACACTTCATGACAAAAAATTGGTTCGTGAAGGGTTTAAGTCTATGCAACTCTGTCCTCGGTGTGAGACTACATTGTCAAACTTCGAAGTTAATCAGGGTTACAAAGACATTACCGATATTTCTGTGTATGTGAAGTTTCAGTTACGTTCTGAGCGTGACACTTTTTTGCTTGCATGGACAACCACACCATGGACTCTACCTGGTAACGTGGCTCTTGCGGTAGGGAATGATATTTCTTATGTAAAGATAAAAATTGAGGAGAGTAAAAAAGGAGAACATGGCGAGGATATTGTTTCTGATGTGTTTTATATTCTTGCTGAGGAAAGAGTAAAAGATGTTTTGGGAGAAAAGCCTCATGTGGTGATTGAGAAACTCACCGGAAAGAATCTCGTGGGATTGTCATACAATCCTGTTTTTCCGTATTACAATACGGACTCTTTGGAAAACTATGCACAAGGCTTCAAAGTATATCCGGCAGATTTTGTAACAACGACTGATGGTACAGGTATTGTTCATATTGCACCAGCTTTTGGAGAAGACGATATGAATCTTGGACGCCTACACAAACTTCCTTTTATACAACATGTGGGCACCGACGGTTTGTTTAAAAAAGAGGTACATGATTTTGCGCATCTTCCTGTGAAGCCAAAAGACGATCATCAAAAGGCTGATATTGAAATTATTAAATATCTTGCGCACAAGGGATTTCTTTTTGATAAGAAGAAGATCATTCACTCATATCCACATTGCTGGCGTTGTTCTACGCCTCTGTTGAACTACGCGTCTTCATCGTGGTTTGTTACCGTATCTGATTTCAAAGACAAACTTGTCGCTGAAAACAAAAAAGTGTTATGGTCGCCCGGAGATATTCGTGATGGTCGTTTTGGAAAGTGGCTTCTTGGTGCGCGTGATTGGGCAATATCTCGTTCCCGTTTCTGGGGAGCGCCTCTCCCTGTGTGGAAATCAGAAGATGGAGAACAAATCGTCATTGGTTCTCTTGATGAGATAAAGAAGTATTCTCGCTCACGTAATACTTATTACGGTATGCGTCATGGAGAAGCGGAGAATAACGTCCTTCGTGTTCTCAGTTCTTTGTCGCATACCCCTCATCACCTTACGGAAAAAGGTAAGGATCAGGTTCGTAAAGCTACCGCTTTTCTAAAGGAAAAAAACATCGATATGATTTTTGTTTCTCCTCTTATTCGAACACAGGAGACCGCTGAAATTGTTCGTGGAATTTTGGGGCTTTCAAAAAAACAAGTTATCGTTGACGATCGACTTCGTGAGGTTCAGGTAGGTGATTTTGAGGGAAAGAAACATTCTATTATTCAGTCATATTACTCACACACCGACGATAGGTTTACCAAGCGATTTCCTCAGGGAGAAAATTATTTTGATATTCAAAAGAGAATGGGGATGTGTCTTGCTGACATAGATAAAAAATATGAAGGCAAAAATATTTTAATCATCACGCACGATTCGCCGTTATGGTTGCTCATTGCTCAGGCCCAAGGTTTATCACAAAAAGAAACTGTTAATCTTCGGGGGGAAGGAGAGTATTTTATTCCAAACGCTGAAGTTCGTCCTGTTTCGTATGTTCCGTTGCCACGTGACGGTGAATTTTCGATAAATTATCATCGTCCGTATATTGACGATATTATTCTTACAAAAAACGGTAAGACTTTTAAACGTGTTCCAGAAGTTTTCGACTGCTGGTTTGAATCTGGCTCAATGCCTTTTGCAGAAGCTCACTATCCATTTGAAACAGACGAATTTGATCCGCGTTCTGGTCTCTTTAAAAAATCTAAAGGATATCCGGCAGATTTTATTGCAGAGGGACTTGATCAAACAAGAGGCTGGTTTTACTCAATGCTTGTTTTGGGAGTAGCTCTCTTTGGTAAGAGTCCTTACAAAAATGTTGTGGTAAACGGTCTCGTTCTCGCGGAGGACGGTCAGAAAATGGCAAAGTCAAAAAACAATTACCCTCCACTTATGCCAACAATTGAAAAGTATGGAGCAGATTCATTGAGGTACTTTTTTGCTTCTAGTCCTGCCGTAAAAGCGGAAGATGTTTGTTTTTCTGAAAAAGGCGTTGATGAGGTCGCAAAGAAATTGTTGCAGAGACTTGATAATGTTCTTTCTTTCTATGAGCTGTATGCGAAAAAAGATTCGGTCGCGTCGGTTACCTCACAACACGTACTCGATATGTGGATACGAGCTCGTTTGGCGCAGACGATAGGGGAGGTCACTAAACGATTGGATGCTTATGAGCTCGACAAGGCAGCTCGTCCACTTATGGATTTTGTAGATGATCTTTCGAATTGGTATCTCCGTAGGTCGCGTGACAGATTCAAGGGTGACAATGAGCAGGACAAGAATTGTGCACTTTCAACCATTCATTTTGTACTTCTCAATCTTTCAAAAATCATGGCGCCATTCACTCCTTTTTATGCGGATTATCTTTATAAACGACTCCATGCGGTTCCATTCGAGAGTGTTCATTTAGACATGTGGCCAAAAACGAATGTGCTTTCAAAAGAAGACGAAGCTCTCATCCAGAACATGACGCAGGTGCGGGCAATGGTTACCCTTGGGCTTGAGGCGCGTATGAAGGTAAAGGTAAATGTGAGACAGCCTCTCTCAAGACTTACTGTCGGTGTTGATGCGCTGACTCCGGAATTGAGCGCTCTCATTCAAGATGAAGTGAATGTAAAACAGGTTATTGTCGACCCTTCTCTCAAAGGAACGGTTGTGCTTGATGCCGTCATTACTCCAGAATTACAAGAAGAAGGAAATGTGCGTGAATTTATTCGTTTTGTACAAGACATGAGAAAGAAGGATGGTTTTACTGTGGGTGATATGCGAACACTCGTTCTTGATACCCAGAGCGAAGGAACTGCTTTTGTTGAAAAATGGAAAAATGAGATTATGCGTGCAAATCAGCTAAAGCATATTTCGTATGAATCTCCGACGGAGGGAAGCCCTCTTTCTCTAGGCGCTCTCTCGTTTAAGATAAAAATCATTTAGATTTTTTGAGTGCTATGTCTTATCACGTTTATCAAACAAAGGGTTTCGTTCTTGGCAGCGCACCCCTCGGTGAGGCGCATAAAAGTTATACCGTGTATACCCGTGATATGGGACTTATTTTCGCGTCAGCTCAGGGTATTAGACTCACCCAATCAAAGCTTCGATACAGTATTGATGATTACAAACTAACTCTTTTTGCTCTCGTACGTGGTAGGGAGGTGTGGCGAATAACAAATGCTCGTGAAGGTGAAGGTTCTCCTTTGTCAGGCAAAAGACTTGTTTTGTTTGCTCGTGCAGCAAGTCTTGTTCGTAGACTTCTTCATGGTGAAGAAAAAAATGAGTACTTGTTTGACTCACTTGAGTCTCTGTACCTGTATTTATCACAAACCGCCGTATCGTCACAAAATTTAAGCACGCTCGAAATTCTCGTGGTGTTGCGTTGTTTGTATGCTTTGGGATATGTGAATGGTTCCGTCTTTGAAGAGTATGTTTCTACTACGTTGATTGATGAATCATTGCTTGATTCTTTTTCTTCTCATAAAAAACAGGCTGTTTCTGCAATCAACAAGGCTCTTGAAGAAAGTCATTTGTAATAAGGGGATGTGTCCTGAAAAAATAAATTCAGGGTGATATAATAGAACTATGTTTGAAAATGAGAAAAAAAGCCCTCTCGAGAGGCTTAAAAAAGATCTTTATACGAGGGATGGGGAGGGGGACGACACAACGTATCGACGCTCCATTCACGTAGTGTCAGAGGAGGTTGCTCCCGAGTGGAAACCTGATACCGCGGTAGAACGACCTGTTTTTCAAAAACCAAAAATGCCACTACATAAAAAAATTCTCCTCACGTCCTTTCTTTTCTTTGTTGTTGCCGGTCTTGTCGCTACCTATGCTTTTTTTGGGGGAGGAAACGTTGTGTCTGTTGATAATATTGATATTCAGATTGAGGGTCCCGTGTCGATTGTGGGAGGGGATACGAGTCGTTTTAATGTCGCGGTTCTCAATAAAAATGGTACCGACATACACCTCGTTGATTTGATAGTGAAAATGCCGGACGGCACAAAAGACGCTCTCGATTTGAGCAAGGATTTTGTTCGTTATAGAGAGTCTTTGGACACTATCAAGGCCGGTGGACGTGTGGATCGAGAATTGTCTGCGGTTTTCTTTGGTACACAGGAGGAAAAGAAACAGGTTACTTTCACTGTTGAATATCGCACATCGGGATCAAATGCTATTTTTTACAAAGAAAAAACATATGATCTCGTTATCTCTTCATCTCCTGTTGTCGTGAAGGTTAATGCTTTGAAGCAGGTTAACTCTGGTCAACAGACAGAGGTGAAGGTGTTTGTTTCTTCAAACTCAACTGCGGTCATCAAGGACCTTCTCCTTGTTCTTGAGTATCCTTTTGGTTTTTCTTTTGTTTCAGGAAACCCTTTGCCTGTATCGAGTAATTCTGTATTTCGTGTAGGAGATTTAGCACCAGGTGCAGAGAAAGTGTTTACGATCAAAGGAACTCTTGAAGGGCAAGATAGCGAAGAGAGAGTACTGCGTGCTTATGTGGGGATTGAGAGCAAGACGTCAGAACGAGAGATTGCTACTGCAATCATGTCTACTGAGCATTCTTTTGTTTTGGAAAAGCCGTTTATTGGGGTTGATTTGGCTTTAAATGGAAATGTGACGGGTGATTACGCTTCACCTGCAGGTAGACAAATTAGAGCTGATGTTAATTGGACTAATAATCTGCCAACCCGTATCGCAGAGGCTGTTATCGAAGTTGTTTTATCAGGAAATATGCTCGATAAAAATTCAGTCTCTGTTGATCGTGGTTTTTATAATTCTCTCACGAACACGATTACATGGGATGGAAAGAGGGATTCGTCTCTCGCCCTCCTTGCAGCAGGGGACACAGGACGAGTTGGTTTTAGTTTTTCTCCTCTTCGTCTGGCTCCCGGTTCGTATCCGGTGAATCCGGAGATTACTATTCGTGTAAACGTGAAAGGAAAACGAGTAGATGATTCAAGCTCGGTGCAGGAAATTTCTTCTACTGTTGTACGTTCAGTAAAGATTGATTCAGAACTCGCTGTGTCGAGTCGTACTGAGCACTCTTCAGGGCCTTTGGTAAATAGCGGTCCACTTCCACCAAAAGCTGAACAAAAAACAACATATACGGTTATATGGACAATTACCAATCCTTCGAATAGTATTTCAAACGCACAGATTCGAGCGACATTGCCTCCGTATGTTGAGTGGGAAGGTAACACCTATCCTGATGCTGATATCACCTATAATCCTATTGGAGGAGAGGTTGTGTGGAATATTGGTGATATACCGCGTGGCGCTGGAGCGGTTACTTCTACAAAGCAAATGGCTTTTCAGGTCTCTATAACCCCAAGCGTGACTCAAGTTGGTAGTGTGCCCGTTTTGGTAAGCGAAGGAGCATTTAGCGGTGTCGATGATTTTACAGGATCAACCATACGCTCAAGCGTACGTTCCGTAACTACCGAAACTGAAGATATTGATGCGGTGTCGGGACATCAGATTGTTGCGCCTTAATTATTTTATTTTTTATGAATACTCACTCTATGGATGTTATGGAAAAAATAATCTCTCTTGCAAAGAGGCGAGGTTTTATATTTCAAGGTTCTGAGGTATACGGGGGACTCGCGGGAACATGGGATTACGGACCTCTTGGTGTTGCTCTAAAAAATAATATAAAGAATGCATGGTGGAAACGTTTTGTTTCTGATCGCGAGGACATGTTCGGCATAGATGCTGCTATTTTGATGAATCAAAATGTGTGGAAAGCGTCTGGTCACGTTGCCGGTTTTGCTGATCCTCTCGTTGAAGACAAAAAAACAAAAAAGCGTTTTCGTGCGGATCATCTTCTCGAGGAGGCTGGGGTTTCAACAAAAGGAATGACTCTGGAGCAGATGTCTCAAGCAATCAAAGAAAAGAAACTTAAAAGTCCTGACGGGAACGAGCTATCAGAAGCGCGACAGTTTAATATGATGTTCAAAACTCACGTGGGCGCCATGGAAGACGATGCGTCTGTTTCATATCTTCGTCCCGAGACCGCACAGGGAATGTTTGTAAACTTTAAAAATGTGATTGATACATTTCATCCTCGTTTGCCTTTTGGCTTGGCTCAAATCGGTAAAGCTTTTCGTAATGAAATAGCTCCTCGTGATTTTATATTTCGTACGCGCGAATTTGAACAGATGGAAATTGAGTATTTTGTTGATCCGAAAAAATGGCAGGAGTCTTTTGACCATTTTGTGGGCGAGGTGCACAAGTTTACACAGGATATTGGTTTACCTACATCTGCGGTGTACGAAAATGAAATTGCTCCCGCTGACCTCGCTCACTACTCAAAACGTACTATTGATTTCGAATTCGATTTTCCTTTTGGTAGAAAAGAATTGTACGGATTGGCCTACAGAACAGACTTTGATTTAAAGGCGCACAGTGAAGCGAGTGGGGTAGACCTCTCGTATTACAATGAAGAGACAAAAGAGCGCTTTACACCTCACTGTATCGAACCATCTTTTGGTGTTGATCGAACAGTGCTCGCAGTACTCAGCTCTGCCTACAAAGAAGATGTGATGGGTGATGAGGCCCGCTCGTATCTTTCTTTTGCTCCTTCTATTGCACCCGTAAAGGTTGCGGTATTTCCACTGCTTAAAAATAAACCTGAACTTGTTGCCAAGGCACGCGAGGTATACGACCTTCTTCGCAAGGCAATACCTTCTGTTGTTTTTGATGATAATGGAAATATTGGTAAACGATATCGACGTCAGGATGAAATCGGTACTCCGTTTTGTGTTACTGTTGATTTTGATACTCTTGAAAAAAAATCAGGAGTTACGGTTCGTAATAGAGATACAGGCACTCAGGAGCGTATTGGTATCGATGAGCTTGTTGCTTTTTTGACTAAAAACCTTTCACGGTAAAGGTATTAACCTAAGTATATATGCGTTATACAAAAACCACTCTTTCAAATGGTGTGCGTATTATCACGGTACCTCTCAAGGATAATCCGACCGTGTCTTTTGCTGTGTACGTACGTACCGGTTCTTTAAGTGAGAATAAAAGTGAAAACGGCATAGCTCATTTTCTTGAGCACATGTGTTTTAAGGGGACAAAAAAACGTCCAACGAGTAATTCTATATCTTTAGAACTTGATTCTATTGGTGCGAGTTACAACGCTTCGACAGGAAGGGAATGTACTGTTTATTACGCAAAAGCCGATGCAAAACATTTTGCTACGATAGCAGATGTTATTTCAGACATAAGCCTCAGTTCTGTTTTTCCTGAAAAAGAAATGGAAAAGGAGAAAGGTGTTGTGCTTGGGGAGATAAGTATGTACGAAGATGAGCCACAAGAGAAAGTATGGGAAATTCTTCATGTCTTGATGTACGGAGATAGTCCTGCAGGACGTGAGATTTTGGGTACAAAAGAAACTGTTCAGTCTTTTTCTCAAAAAAATATTAAAGACTTTCACACCAATCATTACATACCTGAGAACATCGTTGTTGCTGTTTCGGGGAGAATAGACGAAACTCAGGCCGTCGAAGTTGTTACGAAAACATTCTCTCTTTTGTCTCAAGGGGTAAAAAAAGAAAGTGTACTTATACCTGAGTCTCAAAAAGAACCCGCGCTTACCATTCTTGATAAAAAGACAGATCAGGCTCATATCGTGCTCGCATTTCGTGCTTTTAATCGGTTTGATGCAGACAGATATGTTTTGTGGGTAATAAGAACTCTTCTTCGGGGAGGTATGAGTTCTCGTCTTTTCAAAAAACTCAGAGAAGAGATGGGCGCTGGTTATTATGTGAGTGCTGGTTATGATCTTCGGGATACGCATGGTTTTTTTACGCTCAGTACGGGTACCGATCCAAAAAAAGTTGAAGAAGTGTTGCAGGCACTACTTCATGAGGTGCGTCGTCTCAAGACCGAAAAGGTGAGTGATGAGGAGCTCAAGAAGGTAAAGGATTACATTCGTGGAAAACGCGCTATGTCTTTTGAGACGTCTGATGACGTGGCTGATTTTTATGCAGATCAAGAGGTTATGTACGGAGAAATAAAAACTCAGGATGATTATGAAAAAATTCTAGAAAAAGTTACCGCAGAAGACATACTTCGTGTTGCACAAAGGGTTTTTGTGAATGCTGGACTTAACCTTGCCATGGTTGCTACCGGGCAAGATGAAAAGAAGATTCGAACTTTTCTTGAGGTGTAAGGCTTTCCTTTACGCTCCTTGTTCTATGCTCTATGATTAGGAGCATGAATCAAACTCCTCGAACGATAAATGTAAGTATCAGTGCGGGTACTGTTTTCAAGGCGGTGCTTCTCTTGGTCGCTGCTTTTTTCCTGTTTGTGATGAAGGATGTTGTTCTTGTGGTGCTTACTGCTGTTGTTTTGGCCTCAGCAATTGAACCTGCCGCGAAATGGATAATTGCTCGAGGAATCCCTCGTGTTTTTTCCGTGGTGATTCTTTACGGTATCCTTGGTGTGTTCCTTGCAGGAATGTTCTATCTTTTTATTCCGGTGTTGCTTCAGGACACATCAGATTTCCTCTCATCTGTTCCTGAATATCTCGATAAGGTTGCTCTTTGGAATCCAATCGATTCTTCTGGTGTGGAGCAATCAAAACAAGTGGCTACTGAATTTTCTCAAGGAATTACGGAGTCTCGTTTAGCTGTTGCTGAAATCAGGTCAGAGCAAAACCCTTCAATTGGTTCCGCAGTAGGGGATATCAATGACGCTCTTTCAAAGGTGTCAGCTGGATTTATTCAAACAGTGAGCTCTGTTTTCGGTGGCGTGTTGGGCTTTATTTTGATTGTGGTGCTTTCGTTTTATCTTTCGGTGCAAGAAGATGGGGTTGAAAAATTTCTTCGTATCGTAACCCCTCTCAAGCATGAGAAATATATTATTGGTTTGTGGAAAAGATCACAGGAGAAAATTGGCCTATGGATGCAAGGACAGCTCGTTCTAGCAATTCTTGTGGGGGTTTTGGTGTACTTAGGTCTTACTATTTTGGGAGTACGTAACGCATTGCTTTTTGCTTTTCTTGCAGGGCTTCTTGAAATTATTCCGCTTTTCGGTCCGATTCTTGCGGCTATTCCTGCTGTGGCAACTGCGTACACTGATTCGGGCGTCTCAGCAGGCCTCCTTGTTGTCGGCCTCTATCTTATTATTCAGCAATTTGAAAATCATCTTATTTATCCTCTTGTTGTAACAAAAATTGTGGGAGTTCCTCCTATACTCGTTATTTTGGCGCTTATTGTTGGCGGAAAACTTGCTGGTTTTCTCGGGCTTTTGTTGTCGGTACCTATTGCAGCGACGTTCGTAGAGTTTTTGGACGATGTTCAGAAACAAAAAATGTCTCATGATTAGTTTGTAGTCTTTTGATTTGATTGTTTGTTCGTTTTGCTACACACTACCTGATACAGGGAACATATGAAGAAAAAACCTTTTTATATAACAACTACACTGCCGTACGTAAATGCTGAACCACATGTTGGTTTCGCGCTCGAAATTATTCGCGCAGATAGCATTGCTCGATGGAAAAAAGCCCAAGGGCATGATGTTTTTTTCAATACGGGTACTGATGAGCACGGACAAAAACTTTTTGAGTCAGCACAGAAAAGTGGAAAAAATGTAAAGGAGTATGTGGATGAGTACGCATTAAAGTTTAAAGACTTGCTTCAGGTATTAGGTATTAGTTCCGACATACATTTCATTAGAACTACTGATACTCATCATGAAAAAGCCGCTCAAGAGTTTTGGAAAAGAGTTTCGGACAATGGTTTTATTTATAAAAAAAATTATAAGACCAAATACTGTGTTGGTTGTGAGCTTGAGAAAAAAGACTCAGATCTTGTTGATGGTAAGTGCCCACTTCATCCCAATAGGGAATTGGAAATGAGAGAGGAAGAAAATTACTTTTTTAAGTTTTCTCAGTGTGGAGATGCGCTTCTCGCATACTATGATGCACATCCTCATTTTGTCGTTCCTCAATTCCGCTTAAATGAAATGCGTGAGTTTATAAAACGAGGCCTTGAAGATTTTAGTATTTCACGTCTCGCTTCAAAAATGTCTTGGGGTATACCGGTCCCTGGAGATAAAGATCATGTGATGTATGTTTGGTTTGATGCGCTCGTAAACTATATTTCTACGCTTGGTTGGCCTGAAGACACTGCAACCTTCGACCGTTTTTGGAAAGAGGGCACTCCTACGCAATATTGCGGTAAGGACAATACACGTTTTCAAGCCGTCATGTGGCAAGCAATGCTTCTTGCTGCAAAACTTCCTTTTACTCACACTGTTGTGGTCAATGGTTTTGTTACGGGGGATGGTGGTGTAAAAATGTCTAAATCTTTAGGGAATGTTATAAATCCCTGTGATGTGGTGCGTGAGTATGGCTCAGAAGCGCTCAGGTACTTTGTAACCAGAGAAGTTTCTTCTTTTGAAGACTCTCCTTTTACGATGGATCGTTTTAAAGCGTCTTATAATTCGGGTCTTGCAAATGGTATAGGAAATATGGTTTCCCGTGTTATGAAAATGGCGTCTCTTTATATAGCGACCCCTGTGACAGTGTCTCAAGATATGCCACGTGAGTATGTTGAAGCCATGAATGCTTTTGATCTCCATGCTGCTATGGAGCAGGTGATGAATATGGTTTCTCGTGTTGATGCGACGATTCAAGAGAAAGCACCGTTCAAGCTCGTAAAGACAGACAAAGAAAAAGCTCAAGAAATAATCACGAGCCTCTGTAGAGATGTGTACACTATTGGCCTTATGCTTGAGCCTATTATGCCTGAGACAGCAGAAAAAATTAAAACCGTTGTGAAAGGGAACAGTATGCCTAGCGAACCGTTATTTTTGAGAAAAGAGTAATATGCCCGATTTTATAGACGTACACGCTCATGTATATTTTCCTGACTATGATGTTGATCGGGATGAGGTTTTGAAGCGCGCGCGAGATGCAAAAACATGGATGGTAAATATTGGCACGCACAGAGAAACGTCTCGAAAGGCTGTAGAGCTTGCAGAAAATGCTTCTCATGGCGTGTATGCTGTCGTCGGCCTGCATCCTTTGAGTGTAAATACAAAATATGACGAAGAAGATAAAACTACGGAATTTTTAGGAGAAGATTTTGATAGTGAGTATTACGCACAGCTCGTGCGCCGTCCAAAAGTAATTGGTATTGGAGAGTGTGGTCTCGATTATTTTCGGGAGAACAGCGAAGAGGGAAAGGTGCGTCAGAGAGACGCCTTTCAAAGACAAATAGAGCTTTCTCTCGAGTCTGGTTTACCCCTCATGCTTCATGTGAGAAATGCGTATGAGGACGTCATTGCTATTCTCAAAAAGTATCCAGGTGTATACGGTAACTGTCATTTTTTTGCGGGAACAATTGCTCACGCCCAAGAGCTTTTGGATCTCGGTTTCACCCTTTCCTTTACGGGGGTAATCACTTTTGCCAAGCAGTACGAAGAGTTGGTGAAGTATGTTCCTGCTGACCGTCTCCTTTCTGAGACAGATTCACCTTATGTGGCTCCGGTGCCATATAGGGGCAAGCGTAACGAGCCTTTGTATGTGCGGGAAGTCGTGGCAACAATGGCCTATATACGCAAAGAAGACCCCGTGGTGCTCCAAAAACAGCTTGTTTCAAACGCAATGCGTCTCTTTAGGCTCTAGGGCGAAAACCTTGCATTTTCGGCCATTTTTGCTATTCTCACTGGTACTTGTTACATAGGAGAAATGCCTCGTGGTGGGGCGTATTCTCAGGTTTAGACCAAAGACAAGAAGTATCTACTTGGTTACATTATTAGGTAAGTGTTTATTAGATTTTAGACATGCAGAAAAAAGAAGGAAAGGTATATGAAGTTGGCTACATTATTGTGCCAACTGTTGCTCCAGACCATGTTGCAAAAGAGGTAGACGCTCTCAAGGCTATCTTGAGCAAGAACAAAGCAGAGGTTATTTCCGAAGAGTTTCCAAAAATGAGAACTCTCGCGTACCAAATGCTTAAAGTTGTTGGTGCACAGAGAAGCAAGTTCGATACAGGTTACTTTGGTTGGGTTAAGTTTTCTGCGACAGAAGAAGCTGTCCTTGAAATAAAGAAAGCAATTGATCTTTCAGAAAAGGTACTTCGACATCTCCTCATTACAACAGTGGCGGAGAATACGTTGTACGGAGCTAAACTTGCTCCTGTTGAAAAAGCTCCCGCTCTTCCATCTGATAAGGTAGAAGATAAGGCAGAAGCAAGTCAGGAGGACCTCGACAAATCAATCGATAAGCTCGTTATATAGTAAAAGATTTAAACAGAGGTGGCGTAGTAGGTAAGAGGGTACAGGGCCATAAAGCATGGTAAAATGTACTACGAAGCTCTATTATCCATTCTAGGTTTTAAGTTTTATTATTCTATGTATTTAAACAAAGCAACAATTATAGGTAACCTTACGCGCGACCCTGAATTGCGCGCAATACCATCAGGTACACAAGTCGCTACATTTTCAGTAGCAACGAATCGCGTTTGGAAAGACAAAGACGGTTCAAAAAAAGAAGACGTTCAGTTCCATAATGTTGTAGTGTTTGGGCGTGCCGCAGAGACCGCTGCTCAGTATCTAAAAAAGGGTAGTCAGGTTCTCGTTGAAGGTAGAATGCAGACTCGTAGCTGGGACGATAAAAATTCAGGAGAAAAAAAGTATCGTACAGAAATTATTGCAGATACAGTACAGTTCGGTAATAAACCTTCAGGTCAGTCGTCATCTCCTGTTGCTGATGCTCCAAAAGCAAAGACCGCCACAAAGAGTGCAGAGAAGCCGATGGACACGATTGATTATCCAGAAGAAAGTATTAATCCAGAAGACATTCCATTCTAGATCGTTAGAAATTAAAAAGTATTAAAATTATGAATAAGCAGTGTTTTTTCAAGCAGAATAATATAAAGCACATCGACTATAAGGACACAGAAATCCTCAAAAAGTTTCTTAACCCTCATGCTCGACTCCTTTCACGCAAGAGAACCAATGTTTCAGCTGAGAATCAGCGAAAATTGGCTACTGCAGTAAAGAGAGCTCGATTCATGGGACTCCTTCCGTTCGTGGCTCGCTAAGGTGCTGAACAGAGAATACAAAAAAACCGCTTCATGCGGTTTTTTTGTATTCTCTGTTCTATTTTTTTATACTCTTTCTCTGTATTCTCCTGTTTCGGTATTGATTCTAATGACGTCTCCTTCGTTTACGAAAAGGGGAGTGGTTACCTGTGCTCCAGTTTCTACAGTAACAAGTTTGTTACCACCTCGAGCTGTATCACCTTTAACTCCAGGAGGTGCTTCGGTTACTTTGAGATCTACGGTTGGTGTAAGTTTTACACCAAAAATTTTACCTTCAAAAGCTACGGTATCGTATACCGTGTTTGGTTTAAGGAAGCGCGCTTTTACTCCGAGAATGTCTTCAGAGATTTTAAATCTCTTTGAAGGGTCATTTGGTTCGCAAAACCAGAATTCACCTTTTGTTGTGTAGAGGTATTTTGCCTCGTTTTCATCAATTTCTGCTTCTTCTACCTTGTCTGCTGCATGGTAGCTCACATCAACCATTCGTCCATTGAGGAGGTTTTTGATGCGGGTCTTATTCTGAGGTTTTCGCTGCTGTGTACGAGCAACATGATTTTCCATCACTTCGTAGGGTTCTCCTTCGTGAATGATGTACTTTCGAACGGTTATTTCATTGTATTCAAGCATTGCCATATGTGTGCGTCATTAAAACTAATAGGGGAAGTGCTTAAAATCCTAACATTGAAGCCTTTTTCTGACACTTGCTTTTTGTCTTTATGTGTGATATAATATACACATGGTTGAGTTCTTCTTCACCCATGCTCCCGAGTTGGAGCCGTATGTCTTCTTTTTTCTTATGATTCTTCTGGTGCTTAATGCACTAGGTGAATACAGAAAGAAGGGACGTTAAATCAAAGCCTCAGTTCAATTCTTGAACTGAGGCTTTTTACTTTTATTCTTCGCTTGCTCCTTGGAGAGGGGAATCGCTTTTGTTTAAACCTTCTTTTATTTCTTTGAGAATGAGATCTGCTACTTTTTTATTTTCTTTCAAAAATTGTCGAGTAGCATCATATCCACGGCCGAGGGCTTCTTCTCCGTATTTGTAAGACATACCAGCCTTTTTTATAATGTTGAGTTTTTCACCGAGGGCAATTATTTCTCCTTCACGAGAAATACCTTCGTTGTACATGAGATCGAATTCTGTTTGTTTGAATGGGGCAGCTACTTTGTTTTTTACTACCTTTACGCGTATACGACCTCCCATGATTTCTTCACCTTTTTTAATTTGTGCAATACGGCGAATATCGAGACGTACAGACGTGTAGAATTTGAGCGCTTTACCTCCTGGAGTGGTTTCTGGATTACCAAACATAACTCCAATTTGCATGCGTATTTGGTTTATAAAGATAACTACGGTTTTTGACTTCGCTACGATTGCGGTGAGTTTACGGAGAGCCTGAGACATGAGGCGCGCTTGTTTTCCCATGTGCTGTTGTCCCATATCGCCCTCAATTTCATCCTTTGGGGTAAGTGCAGCTACTGAGTCGATAACCACCACGTCGAGTTTGCCTGACCGCACGAGAGACTCCACTATTTCAAGAGCTTGTTCTCCTGTGTCTGGTTGTGAAATGAGAAGTTCGTTTATATTTACACCAAGCTTAGATGCATATTCTGGATCCATTGCATGTTCCGCATCGATATACGCACAAATCCCTCCTTTTTTCTGAGCCTCAGCCACGATGTGGAGGGAGAGGGTAGTCTTGCCTGATGACTCAGGGCCAAAGATTTCTATAATGCGTCCACGAGGTATTCCGCCCACGCCAAGCGCTGAGTCGAGACCTATTGAACCGGTAGGGATGGCGTTTACATCAACCTTTGGTTTCTCACCAAGCTTCATAATCGCATCATCTCCAAATTTTGTTTTGATTGCGTCGAGAGTGTCGTTGATATTTATACCGACCTGCTTTGCTTCCTTTTCTTTCTTTTTCTGTATTGCCATGGTTTTTGTATTAGCTGTTATTTATAAACCAACTGAATGGTGCGATTGATAACTCTACCGAAACGATCTTTTGCTTCGACGGTAATTATATTATAGCCATATGACAGGAGCAATTTGCTCTTGAAGACGCCATCCTTGTCTGTTGTTATTTTGTCGCCATTGAGTGTTACATAAGAGATATTTCGTGTTACACCCTGTATCTCAATGAGTGCGCTTTCTGTCGTGGTGCCTGTTTGAGGGGAGGTGATGGCGAGTTCTGGTCCTCGAATGAGGTTTTCAGCACGAAAACCCGCGTATCCCAAAAGCAAAAGGAATGAACTTACAATGAGGAATGTTTTTAAAATGGTTTTTACTTCGCGTCGCGTCATGGTTAGATCTCTTTATGGTCTTCGTCGATACCTGCATCGTTTGTTCCAGCTCCACCTTCATTGCCACCTATAACCGAGCGAGGTTTTGATCCGTCAGCAGGTCCAATGACACCTCGTTTTTCGAGTATATCCATAAGGCGTGCTGCGCGAGCATAGCCTACGCGTAACTTTCTCTGTATGTAGGAGGTTGAAGCTTTACCTGCTTCGAGGACAACCTGACGTGCTTCTTCATAGAGATCATCATCGTCTGCATCATCGGTAGAGCCCGCTTCATCAAACGATGCTTCGAATATTGAATTTTTACCCAGAGCAGTGCCGTCGGTGAGATTGATCTCGTCAGTGTTGAGCTGGTCTTGATGTGTGTCGATGAGGTGCTGTACAACTTTTTTAACCTCTGACTCTGAAATGAAGGCACATTGTATACGTTGAGGTTTCGACATTTCTCCGGAAAGGAAGAGCATGTCTCCGGCACCGAGGAGTTTTTCTGCGCCGGGCATATCGAGGATGGTTCGAGAGTCTATTTGAGACGCTACTTGTAGGGCAAGGCGAGCAGGGATGTTTGCCTTGATGAGACCGGTAATAACGTTGACGCTCGGTCTCTGTGTTGAAAGCATGAGATGTATTCCGACAGCACGGCTCATCTGTGCGAGGCGAACGATACCAGCCTCAAGTTCTCGAGGGTAGGCCTGCATGAGGTCAGCGAGCTCATCGATTACCACAACAATATAAGGCATAGGATCTACGGGTTTTTCCTCTTCGCCCTCAACAGGTTTTTTGTTTTTAAGGGGGGCTAGGACATTTTTGTGATACGAGTCAATGTCGCGTACTCCTTTTTGTTGCAGTATGTCATATCGTCTGTCCATTTCTTTTGCAGCCCATTTGAGAGAAAGGATCGCTTTTTTTGCATCGGTTATAACAGGAGTAATGAGGTGAGGTATTTTGTTGTAGAGGGTAAGTTCAACACGCTTTGGGTCTATCATGATGAATTTGAGCTGATCAGGTGAGTTGCGGTAGATGAGAGACACAATAAGCGCGTGTATGGTTACTGACTTTCCAGAACCGGTAGCACCGGCAATGAGAAGGTGGGGCATTTTTGCAAGGTTCGCAAAATGTGACTTTCCAGAGATTCCTTTACCAAGGGCGGTGAGGAGAGGCTTGTCTGATGTTTGGAATTCTTCACCGGTAAAGAGTGTTCCGAGACCCACTGTGGTTTTAGTGGTGTTTGGTATTTCGATACCGACGAGAGCTTTTCCGGGAATAGGCGCTTCGATACGAAGAGGGTGTGCTGCGAGGGCAAGCGAAAGGTCATTTTGGAGACCTACGATACGCGCGAGCTTTACTCCTTCTGCGGGCTTGAGAGCATAACGAGTAACTGATGGTCCAATAGAGACTTCATCCATCTCAACATCAATACCAAAGTTTGCGAGTGTTCTCTTTATAATGTTCGCGTTTGCTTTTACGTCACCAACTTCTGGCTTGCCTTTGTCACGTTCAAGGAGCGAGAGCGGAGGAGCTTCGTATTCACGCTGTGTATAGTTTTGTTTTGGTTTTATAAAATCTTTTGTTTCGTCGAGAAGTGCGCTCGCAACCTTGAGCTTCTTTTTATCGTCTTCTTTTGGATCTGGTTTCTTTTCTTCTTTGAGAGGAGCTTCTTCAGGGAGGGGGATTTTGATGTTTACCTCTTCGTCTTCTTTTTCTTCTTTGTCTTTTTTCTTGTCATCCTTTTCTTTTCTCCAGAAGGCGAGGCTCGCGAGATCTACTTCTGTGTTAAAAGCAATGAGAATAGAAATCACTACTATTGAAGAGAGGATAACAAGGCTTGCTCCTTCATCCACAAGTTTTACAAAGGGGTAGGCAACCCATGCGCCAACAAAGCCTGCACGTGAAGCCGCGATGATGTCGATGATACCGAGAGAAGCGAGGAGAAAGAGGAGTGAACCTACGAGTTTCAAAATATCAAATTTTCTATGGAGATGTTTGAGATAGAGAAGTCCAAGGGTGATAAAGATGACAGGGAGGAGATAGTACCCAATACCAAACAAAAAGTGTAACCAATCAAAAAAATAATGCCCAGCGATACCAGCCTTTCCAAAAGGTGTGCTTTCTGTCCGCCACGCCGAAAGTATCGAGAGTGTTGCCCCTACAAATGCGAGAACAGCGAGTACGCCCTGAAGGGTTTCGTCTTTGAGATTCGAGAACAACTCCAAACGTCTCTTCCGAGTTCTTTTTTCGGTGCTATCGTAGCTTTTTCGTTTTGCCATATATAAATTATATCATCCACACACCAAATGAGCATTGTGAATTAATAGGGAGAATAAAGATCTTTTGGAAAAGAGGGATATTTTTAAAAACCAAAAACAGAAAGGGCATCACGTGGCTCTCTGCCGTTATTTATAGAAGGGTATTCTTTACAGACATATATATTTGTTTCGGACAGAGAGTATTTCCTTTACGAGAGTTATCTGTCCGACATATAATGGACACATGCCCTTGACAGAATCCTATAAAAGACATATTATATAAAGGACAGTCTTTTACAAAAAGGTGCCTGAAATAAGAGACATTTCACACCTATTAAAGACACTACAAAACATGGAAGACAACAATCAAAAAAACAATACAGAATCAAACTCTAGGGAGATGAGCCCAAAGCAGTCTCACCTTACTGTCTTTAATAATAACCATCATTTTGCTTTCATTTATCGCAAAACAGAAAAGCTTGTTACTGCGGTATACATGATTACAAATTTCATAAAAGACAATGAGCCTCTCAAGTGGAAAATACGAGAAAAGGCTCTCTCTCTCATGTCGCTCAATTTGGCGTTTACCACCGTTTCTTTGTCTGATAGAAAAACTCTTCTCAAGGAGTATCAGGCTCTTTCAATCGAGATCGTGTCTCTCTCAACAATTGGATATCATTCAGGTCTCATATCAGAGATGAATTTTCTTATTTTAAAGAGGGAATTTGATACTCTTGTTGAGGTTATACAGAATGACGAACATCGAAAAATGAATGAAGAAACTGTTATGCTTTCGTCAGCGTTTTTTGATACTGGCTCAATCAGTACTCATCCAGAGAATCTCGAAAAGGCATCTTTTGTCCCGGAGAGAAATGACTTTTATAAAGGACATACTGAGGACATAAAGGCTCCCGTTGCAACTCCTCAAAAAGCTCTAGAAAAAAAAGAAGCACCGGCTCCTCAGATTAAGGACAAAAAGGTTCATGGAGTAGTACAGGAGAAAAAGACAGGCAGACAAGGGGTTATTATAGATCTCTTAAAAAAGAAACAAGGCCTCAATATAAAGGATTTTTCTGAGGTTATATCTGGTTGTAGTGAGAAAACAATACAACGCGAGCTCTTGGCCATGGTCGCTTCAAAAACCTTGAGAAAGGAAGGAGAGCGACGTTGGAGCAAGTACTATCTCATATAAAGTTTGTATTAAAGACAGAGCGTTTCGTACTATCCATACAAAGGGGCCAGAAGGCCTCTTTTGTCTTGTGTAAACAAATGCATGAAGGGGAATTATAAGTTCAAAAGGGCTAAAAAGAGGGTAGGTCTCTCCCCTTTTTGACTCCCCTTTCTATACCCCACCCCACCTACCCCAAAAGCATTGACTTTTGACCCCTTTTGGTATACCATATGGCAGTGGTATGGACTCATAAAAACAAGGCTCTACAAAGCCTTTTATGAGTTATCCACATTATATCCTTTGTCTGGTAGACAGGCGGGCATATAATTAGCCGTATGAAGTAGCAGTGTATGCGTTGCTACTTCGACATCCTGACACTCAGATTCGACCGTACAGATTGAACGTTGAAATTTTTTATAGCGATTACTTACAGAAACTCCTTTTCCCGTTTACTGTTGCTTACGGTTGACTATCCTACTTCCATACAAACTATCTCTCATGTTTTGTGTCGATTCTCACACAAAGGACTTTATGTCTTTTGTGAAAGGAAAAATAAAACAGAGAGAATAGTTGCGTTCGACACGTTTCCTTACGACACTCTGGCTCGTGTCGACGCACACACTGATATGGCGGCCGTCGAAGCCACCATAAAGGTGCATTAGTTAGTTACAAATCGAATCTGCTCATGTATTTATTATTTTTATTAGTAACAATGCAGAGTAGATTCAATAATCATTACAAGATACACATATATGACATCTTCAAAGACAAAGATCGTTGCGGCATTCATTGGATTCACAATGATTCTCGGAGCGGTTGCAGGGGTTCAGACAGCAAATGCACAAGCTATGAGCTTGAGCCAGTTGGTTGACCTCTTTATCAGCCTCGGTATCATTTCAGCTGACAAGGCAGCAGCAGCGAAAGCAGCTGTTGGTACATCTGCGACAACTGGAACAACATTCACTCGAGACCTCACAGTAGGTTCAACAGGTGCTGATGTTACAGCTCTCCAGACAAAGCTCGGCGTTTCAGCTACTGGTTACTTCGGTAGCCTCACAAAGGCAGCTGTTATGTCTTACCAGACAGCAAATGGTATTCCTTCTACAGGTTACGTTGGCCCACTTACACGTGCTCAGCTCAATGCTGGCTCAGTTGTAACGACTGGCGGAACAACAACTGGTGGATCATCAGTGATCAACACAGGAGTTGAAGGATCAATCACAGCTAACAAGTCATCTGTTTCAAACTCTACTCTTCGTGAGGGAGACACAATGCGACAGGTTCTTGGTGTAAAGCTCGAAGCAAAGCTCTCTGACATCAATGTTCAGAGAATCAAGCTTGACCTCGGTGCAAACACAACTGTTTACACAAAGGTGTTCAAAACTTTCTACCTTACAGATGATTCAGGAAAGGTTCTCGCGCAAGCAGACCTTAACTCAAACACTGTAGTTAAGAACGGTTCAAACTATGAACTCACCCTTGGTGGATTCAGCTACACAGTTGCAAAGGACACTACAAAGTATCTCTGGGTAAAGGCAGACCTCTACTCAAGCATCAAGACAGCTGATCAGACTTCACGAACGATCACTCTCGTTGCTAACGGAGTACGTGGTACAGACCAAGCTGGAATTGACCAGTATGCTCCTACAACAGCATTCTCACAGTCAATTTCACTCGAAGGAACTCTTATCGACTCAGCAGCACTCAAACTCTCTCTTAACGCAAACAACGTAAAGTCAGCTGACGTTATTGCTTCAGAAGGAACTGATGATGATGAAATCGACGGCGTTTCTGTTCTCAACTTTGACCTCAAGGCTGAGAAGGATGAAGTAACTGTTACTGACCTTACAGTAGACCTCGTTTACTCTGGTTCAGGAGCAGCTACAGCTACAAAGGCTTACCTCTACGATGGTTCAACACTTATCGATTCTGAGGACGTCCTCGCTACTGGTGGAAACACTTACGTAACATTCGATGATATTGACTACGTTATTGCTAAGGACGTCACAAAGACCCTTACAGTAAAGGTTGATGTCCGAAATGCTAACGGAACAGCTCGAACCATTACTATGGACATCGACGCTGCTGATGTTGTTGCAGAGAACTCAGAAGGTTCTACTGTAACACCAACAGGTTCAGCTCAGGGAGAAGGATTCATTGTTAAGAATGTTGGTCCAGTGTTTACACTTGTTGGAACACCGACAATTACACGAACAGCATTGTCTTCAAATGATACTTCAGGTATCGCAACATCAACCCTTACTGCTATCTTCAATGTACGCATCAAGGCAGTTGGTGGAGCAGTTACATTCAACACATCAGGTTCTGCAACTCCATCGTTCTCAACAACGACAGCTGCAGCACTCGCAGCTATTTACCGAAACGGTTCATCTGTTGGTGCACCACAAGCTGTGACTGCACAAGGTACTTCAGCTATCGTGTCTTACTCAACACCTTCATCAGGCGTTACAACATCTGGTGAAACATGGACACTTGCTGATGGAAACACAATTGAGCTCCCAGTTACTTACCAGATCACTATCGCAGGTTCATCAGCTAATCAATACGCTGTACAAATCAACGGTATTGCATCAGGATCAGGAACAGCTACATCTACATTCATGACTGGAAAGTCAGAGTGGAGAACAGGCACAGTATCACTTCCTTAATGGACGTGGTCTGGCTCTGATCAATTCGAAAGGATTGACATTAGCGGGATCGCAAAACCCGCCTCGCAAGAGGCGGGTTTTGCTTTGTACAAAAAACCACACCTATTTGGTGTGGTTTTTTGCTTGTAGAGGTTTGCCTTAGACAGGTTGTTTTTTGCGGGGTATACTTTTTATATATGAAAGGCTTTTTCACTCAATTTCTCATTATAGCTATGGCGGTAATTCTCGGCCTCGTGTTTATTGCTTTTATTTTTAATGGTCAGCCTATACTTACCTCTTCAGGCGGAAGCTCTGTTCCTACTCGTTCAAATTCCCTTATTGGCTTCCTTTCAAACTCAGCATCAAATCCCAATACAAACACATCGGTAGTTTCAAATAATCCATCAAGCTATCGAATCACCATTTCTTCTGGAAATGCCTCATCAGAAGTGCAACCTTTTCGTGAATACATCATTATCAAAAATACCGGAGGTATAGCCGTAAACATCACAGGTTGGAAAGTAAAAAACTCAAAAGGTGATCGACCTATTCAGAATAGTCAGAACAGCTATGTTTACCCGACTGCTGAGTACCTGACTATCCCCCAGGGAGCAAAGTATCTCTCTCCGAGCGGAGCATTTACTCTGAGCGATATTATTCTCGGACCAGGTGAGCAGGCATATCTCGTCACCGGAGGTCCTTTTGTTCAATATCGTTTTCCTATTCCTGTATCGTTCAAGGAAAATATTTGCACCGGCTATCTCAATAGCGATGTGTATCCTTTTAATCCAAGTCTTCAGAAAAACTGTCCGTACTTACGTGATGAGATTGATTTGAACACTGTCACAAAACAGTGTGGTACCTACATTGAGTCAATTAGCAGGTGTGAGGATCCAGAGAAACAAGACAAGGCAAATCTCGAACTTCAACCAACACTATGTCAGAATGCAGTAAAGGTGCGTGCGAACTATGGTGCCTGTGCCATCATCCATCAAAACGACGCCAAATTCTATACCAAAAACTGGCGCGTATTTCTCGGTAGGCAGAGGGAAATGTGGGCAAAGGGAGAGGATACCATCACGCTCATAGATAGACAGGGGAATATCATTGCCGAGCGATCGTATTAACGGACTACAATGAAAGAAAGGGAATATACACACTATTACAGTCAGAACTCACAACAGGACAACACACTTTTTTCTTTATTAGTTTTCAATAAAAATCACAACATTCCGTTGTGATTTTTATTTTATTTTTATGAAAAAAATATATCTTGCGGTATTGTTTTTTGTAAGCCCTCTGTACGTATCAGCACAGGTGGTTATTACTGAAATCATGTATGACGTGTCTGGAACAGACACAGGAAGAGAATGGATCGAGGTTAGAAATGTAGGCGACCAAAGTATCGATCTTTCTTTGTGGAAATTGTTCGAGGCTGAAGCAAACCACAAACTAACACCTGTTTCTGGTTCTTCTGTTGAGCCTGGTGGTTATGCAGTCATTGTAGACAATGTAGAAAAATTCTCTACCGATTTCCCTTCATTTTCCGGCTTACTTTTTGATAGTGTTTTTTCTCTTTCAAATACAGAAGAGACCTTTATTCTTCGCAATGGAGACCTTGTTGATAGTGACTCGGTGACATATTCATCTGGTCTTGGTGCGTCAGGTGATGGTTTGTCATTACAAAAAGATGGGAATGTGTGGAAAACAGGTACTCCTACCCCTGGTAGTGCTTTTGCGGGCGGGACTGTTTCTGATACTACTAACACACAAACCCAGTCGACAACGACACAAAAAACCACTGAGACCGAATCAAAAACGACTATTGTATGGCATTCCCACTCGAGCCAAACAGATGCAACTTTTGGCGGGGACCTTGTTGATTTTGTAGTTACAGGAGGCAGAGACAGATTAGCTTTTGTGGGGGTTCCTTTGGACTTTCAGGCAAAAATAAAACAGCCTCAAAGTTTGAGCATGAATAGTGTTTCTTTTTCGTGGTCAATGGGGGATGGCACTCAGACATCAGGCAGTTTCATTTCGCATACCTATGCTTTTCCAGGAGATTACAATGTAGTGCTCAACGCGACATATCGTGAACAGAGAGCGGTTGCTCGTTTTCAAGTAAAAGTTGTAAGCCCAGATATCGCCATTGTTCATGCAGGCGATGACTTTGTTGAGATCGTAAACAAGGGAGGTTTTGAAACAAATATTGGTCGGTGGGTATTACTTTCTGGTGAGAATAAGTTTGTCGTTCCAGAAGACACCATTGTTGCATCAGGAAGTTCCATAAAGATACCGACCATAGCTACACGCCTTTCTTCTGTGGCGACTGTGGGCGTACAGTTGCTTAGTCCAAAGAATCAAGAAATTGCTTCTCAGTCTTCTTCTGGAATGGTGGCAGGAGATTTTGAGATGATGATTTTCGATGCGCCACCAAAAGAAGTTTTGGAAAAGAGGTTACGAGAAGCTCTTGTTTTGTATGGCACACAAGCCAACGTTGTTACACCATTTAGGAAAGTTGTACCAGCAAAAATTATAGAGAAATCTTCAACAAGCACTATTTCCAAAAAAGAAAATAGCTCTCCGGCCACATCGACGATTATATTCACGGTCTCTAAACCAGAGAAACCTTCTCTGTTAAGAAAAATTATGCAGTCATTTAATGAATAAGTATATGAAACATATATTAGTAATTTTCTTTGTTTGTTTTGTTTTTCTCTGTAGCGCTCTGCACGCTGATGCAACTACGACCATTTCTCAAGAAGACGGGGAAACCATCTCTCGAGGGCATAATTTCTCAGCTGTGTATCAGCAGTTGGGAACTAATCTTTCTGGGACGCTTACCTCTATTGATTTAAAATGGTATGTCGACATGACTTACTATGGCGTCGGTATAGAAGTTTCTCTTCTTGAATGTGATTCCCCTGGATATTCCGCCGAACCAATTTATTGTGCAAATGACGGCGGATCTGTTGTTCCTGAGGTATTTCCAGGGACCGCTCGTGTTGAGAGCGGTGTACGTAGTATTGATATTGAGGACTACGAGCTCGATCCTCAGAAGTATTATTTTATTAAGGTACGTAGTTGGGGACCATTTGCCTCGATGGGCGTATTTAATCTCTTTGGTTCCTCTGGTGATACATATGCGCAAGGTGATCTTTGTTCCATGAACAGTCCACAGACTCACAATCCGTGCGTAAACAGTGAACTCATAGGTGATTTGTTTTTTGTTCTACATGGTGCGGTAAGAGTTCCTGCATGTACGGAATACTGTTATGCAAGTGTTATGTTTTTACCTGGTTTGGAGGCGTCTAGACTTTATCGTCCAGATTACAACGGAGGAACTGACACCTTGTGGGAACCGAACAGCGCACATGATGTAGAGGATTTATTTCTGGATGAAACAGGGGAGAGTGTTCGTGCTGATGTGTACACAAAAGATGTAGTTGATGAGGTTTATAGTACTGCTTTACTCGGAAACATTTATAAATCTTTTTTGGATGCGCTCCAGTCGTGGAAGACAGAAGATCGTTTGATTAAGGATTTTTCTGCAGTGCCGTACGACTGGCGTCTCACCATGAATGAATTGCTTTCTTATGGGAATAATATCGACGGACGAATCTATTATGCAGGAGAGAATCGTGCCACGACGAGTCCGTATATCATTTCTGAGCTTCAAAGACTTGCGCGAGAATCTGGAAACGGAAAAGTAGCTATTGTCGCTCATTCAAATGGCGGGCTTTTGGCAAAAGCTCTTTTGAAAAAGTTACAGGACGACAATGATCCTCTTCTTGAAAAAATTGAATCCGTGTTTCTCGTGGCAGTTCCTCAAACGGGGACACCTCAGGCTATAGGAGCACTTCTCCACGGTTATGATCAGGGATTACCTAAGGATTGGTTTGCAAGTATTGTTTCGCGTGGGCTTGCGCGAGATTTTGGAAAAAATATGGCGGGCGCGTACCCTCTTCTTCCTTCGTCTTCGTTTTGGAACGGTGAGGGCGGTGCGGTAGGACTTGCTCCCATACGTTTTGATGAAGGAGGCTTTGCTGAGATCGATAATGCAAAAAGTTTTTACGGTGGGCTCATAAGTACAAAAGACGAACTCTGGAGTTTCCTTCGTGGAGAAGAGGGGAGGCAGCAACCAACACAAAATGATATTTCATCACCTTCTCTTTTGAATCCAACTCTTTTATCTTATGCCGATACTCTACATGATGAAATAGACATGTGGGTTCCGCCGGCATACATTGCCGTTCATCAGATAGCGGGATGGGGAGAAGACACTCTCGCATCTATTGTTTATAGAAAGAAAAATGTATGTACTCGCTTTATAAATAAAGCATGTGCAGAGTACGGGGTTTCGTGGACATATAAACCTGAATTTGTTATTGATGGTGACGGTACCGTTGTTGTTCCGAGTGCCCTTGCTATGAGTACAGCGTATTCCAATGTGAAGAGGTGGTGGGTAGACTTGGAAGATTATAACGGACTTCTGGATCCACGGATTTCTCGGGAGCACAAAGATATTCTAGAGGTCCCCGGATTAATTGGATTTATAAGAAACAAAATAAGCACTACCACTGAGCCTGAGAGTTTTATTGTTTCTTCTCAACCACCTAGTGATTCAAAAAATCGCCTCTATTTTTACTTACACTCACCGCTCGATCTTAGTGTGGTAGATAAATTAGGGAATGTTTTGAGCTCGACCACCTCTGCAATTCCGGGTGCGCGCTATAGACGTCTCGGAGAGGTGCAGTACGTCTCTATTCCACAAGAAGCTTTTCCTACTATCCATCTCAATGGTTTTGCTTCGGGTTCTTTTGACTTAGAAATAGAAGAAAAGACTAATGGAAATATGTCGACGACAACATTTGCCTCTATTCCTACCCAAGCGAACACTAAAGCTTTCATGGTGTTTGACGGTGGAACTATTTTAGGAGCATCACCTCTTTCTATCGATTATGAAAATGATGGTGTAGTAGACGAAACACTAGAACCTGTTATCGGGGAAATGGTTACGGTGCCACCGATTGTGCTGGACAGTGTTGCCCCAGAAGTCCGTATCGGTTTTTCTACAACAACAAGCAAAATTGATTTTGTTGGTATTGATAGTGGAGATTCACAGCCTGTTGTAAGTACCCAAGGGGACGTAACCACCATCAAAGATGGTTCGGGAAATAGTTTGCAGGTGAAGCGTGTGCTTAAAAACAAAAATTCTCAGTCAGAAATCACTGTAAGTCAGCTTGTATATAGCACAAGCACAGAATCTCTTTATGGGGCTAAATCGTTTGTTCGATATTTTTGGATCAAAAATCCTAAAAATGCCAAATACCTTGTTTTTGTCTCTCATGCAAAAAATTCAGATGAGAATATCATTACTCTCTATGACGCCTTAAAAAATAAAACAAGTATTATAGCGGCCGCAAAGAATGCTGAGAGCGTTGACCTTGAGGGGGTGATTAAAAAACTTCCAAAAAATGCGATAATAAAGAAAACAGTAAACGGGTTGGTAATTCCGTATCTTGAGACAAGGGTAGGGAAAGTACTTATTAAGTATTAATTAAATCGTTATGAATTTTATTACAAAAAAGAATGTATTATTAGTTTCTTCTGTTTTTGCCTTAGTGCTGGTCGCTATCGTTGGTGGTGAGGCATTAGAACTTTGTAATCGAGGAACTCTTTGTGATCGCATTACAGATTCTTTCGGGCCATTTTCTGTTATTTTACTTATCGTTCCTTTGCTGTTTCCATTTTCTCTTATCACATACCGTATGAAAGAAGAGGTATTCCAAAGATGGATTCGCTTCGCTGTGTGGTACATACCACTGCTCGTTATTGGATATTTTATCTACCCACAAGGCGGGGGACTCATGGCAAGCTCCTTTGACGCCTTCGTCTTCATTCTCTTTATTTCAATCTTCATAATCACATCTACGGTAAAAATCGTCCGCGCCCACAAAAGCTCTCGCTAGATCTCTCACTCTCGTTTTGTCTCTGTGTTTCATTTTTTCTTCATTCATTTTTCGTACCATCACCAACTCTTCCGACCGTGAAGGTTGGTGATGGTCAGGATGGTGGATGGAATATTTAGTCCGGTTTAGTTGGATTTCATCACATAAAATATATGTCGTTTGAAAAAACTATTGCTGTTGGTAATAAAAGGACAACGATCCAGCAAGCTATTCTTGGTGTTGTGTTGGCAGCAGGAACGCTTGCGGTCGGAGCAATGGCTCCCAATGCTCTCTCATTGTTGGGAAGGTCTGCTAATTTTAAAGAACGAGGTAATGCAAGGAGGTCTTTTTCACGTCTAGTGAAAGGAAATTTTGTTGCGGTAAAGATCGATAAAGGAAAAAAGTTTATTGTTATAACAGAAAAAGGTAAGAAGTATTTACAAAAACTTGATCTTGAAATGTCCATGTCTAAAAACCATCGTTCTTGGGATGGGAAGTGGAGAGTGATTGTTTTTGACATCTCAGAGAAAAAGAGAAAATTGAGAGACGAAATAAGAGGTGTTTTTGTGAGGGTTGGATTTAAGAGACTCCAAGACAGTGTCTGGGTGTACCCCTATGATTGTGAAGATTTTGTGGCACTGCTCAAGCTTCACTTTTTTATAGGAAAGGACATGCTGTATATGATTGTAGAAAAGCTTGAAAACGACAGACACCTCAAAGAAGATTTTGGTTTGGAGAGCTGATTTATTTTTGCAATGATATTAAAAATAGTACCATCACCAACCTTCACGGTCGGAAGAGTTGGTGATGGTTCGGGTGTGTGGGGGTATATACATGTACATAGATAATAGATGTCACATATATGGCAGGTGTGGTTGGGAAGAAAAAACAGAGAGGTTTTAGAAACGGGAGTGGTGGGAAAGGGCGTATTGACATAGATATATAATTGTGATATTATTTATATAGGTTAGTTTTTTGAAACACCCCCCACGTCACTATGAAATACACAATCCTTTGTGTTGCGCTGGCTGTCATGGCTAGCTTGCTCGTGTTTCGGCAGATACAGAATCTGTCGCCGGAGAAGACACTTTTCAAGAGTGTTTCCTCCTATCAGTCCATCGTTACCAAACCCCATGCCTGGTGGCTCGATACTGGTTTGGATGCCATTCAGGATGGTCCTAAAAACAAAGAAGCTCTCGAACGAATTGATCACATTCTTGCAGTTCTCAAAGACTACAAAGATGTGAACGATACGACACAGAGACTTTATTCGGTTATATGTCGCTCAGCGTGGGGTGTGGTGGTCGATACAAAGACTGCTCACTCCGGACGCAAAGCTATTGTTATAAAAGAGGGCAAAGCACCACTTCTAGTTTTTGTTCCCCGTGATTACGGAGAACAAAAAGACATGGCTCGAGAGCTCCTCTCTTACCATACCGGTTATCAGTCGGTGTACATAGGGGCGTTTGAGATGCCTCCAGTTTTTCTGGCGGCAACCTTGTACCATGAAGTCGGACATTCTCAGCAAGGTATTTTGTTGTATGACAAAAATCACCTACCTATTGTTGAGGTTCCTATGCATAAGCTGTCTTTAGAAATATTGTCAGCAAAGATACCAGAGTATCAAGAAAGGTTGAGGTTGATTGCTTCACGTCCGCACGAAAGTGTGGAGGAAGCTATTGCCTCACTCTCTTTTGAGGATTTATGGTATCTCGATTCCGTTGTGTTGGGAGATGTTGCTCGGTACGGTCACTTAGTGCCGTACATGACGACAAATCACATGCTCGGAGTCGGTTTCATTAGAGCTAAGGGTAAATTCGAGACTGAGTCTCATATTTACAATTGGCTTCGAAAGGTCTTTGGTTAGTCTATATCCCTCCATGCGTGCATGGAGGGATTATTGTTTACAAAGGTCGGTCTTTCTGGTAAGGTGTATTTCAAAGGCCGGAGAAAGTAGGGCGCTCAACAGAGCTTTAATCCTCACACGAGGCACCCCTACCGAGGTCGAACTAATAGCTGTATTATGCAGTTTTTAGTCTCAACTCCACTCCGCCTCCTCTTTATGAGAGGGGCGGGCCTTTTTTTAAAAGCAACTTGATACACACATAATGCCTATAACCAAAAACAAAAAGAAGGAGATGGTTTCTGAGCTCACTCGTGTTTTCAAAGATTCAAAGGCTGTTGTCTTTGTAGGCTTCAAAGGCCTCAAGGTAAACGACTCTAACAAGATGCGAAAAGATTTTCGCTCACAAGGAGTTGATTACGTTGTTGCAAAGAAAACTCTCATGAATCGAGCGCTTGATGCTATACAGTATCAGGGTACTCGTCCTGAAATCGCTGGTGAAGTTGCTGTCGCTTATGGCGCAGACAACATTGCTCCGTCACGTGAAGTATGGAATTTCTTGAAAAAGAACAAAGATGCTCTCTCTATTATCGGAGGAGTGTTTGAGGGAAAATTCATCACGAAACAAGAAGTACTCACGTACGCAACAATTCCAGATCAGAAAACTCTCTACGCTCAGTTTGTTAACCTTATCAACTCTCCAATTCAGAGACTTGCAGTGGTTACAAGTGAGATAGCAAAGAAGAAGACCGTCTAATTACAAACCAACAACTAACAATCAACAACTAACAACGAAGACTAAAGAAGCAAAATCTTTTTTCTGGTTGTGAGTCGTAGGTTGTAAGTTATAAGTTAATTTAAAATTATGGAAACCCCAGCAAAATTTAAGTCAATTGTCGAAGCTATCGAGTCTATGTCAGTTATCGATCTTCATGAGCTCGTTAAGCACCTCGAAGAGAAGTTCGGAGTATCTGCAGCAGCAGTTGCTGTAGCAGGCCCAGCAGCAGGTGCAGCTCCAGCAGAAGAGAAGTCATCATTTACCGTTGAACTCAAGGATGGTGGTGCTTCAAAGATTAACGTTATCAAAATCGTAAAAGAAGCTCTCGGACTTGGTCTCAAGGAGGCAAAGGATCTCGTAGATGCAGCTCCAAAGGTTTTGAAGGAAGGAGTGAAGAAGGAAGACGCTGAGAAACTCAAGAAGGACATTGAGGCAGCAGGAGGAAAGGTTGAACTTAAATAATACTCATATTTAAGTTTACCTTTCCGGGTGTACTCGATTTGTCCCATCAGGACAAATCAGGGTGCAGGAGGAAAGGTTGAGCTTAAGTAAGCAACCTTTCGGCCGGAGGCAGACGTGCCGAGGCGGGGTCGCACAAAATTTCAGTAGAAATTTATGTGTGACAAGGTTGAGTTGAAGTAAGGATCACTTCGAAAACTTTCCGGGTGTACTCGATGTATATCCATACAAAAAATCACCCACATGCGGGTGATTTTTTGTATGGAAAAAGCTCATATAAAACAGGTTTTTTCATTCGTGTAAAGCCCCTTTTTTTGCATTTTCTGCGTGGTATACTCTAGAAATCACATTTTAGTTATAAACCACATGGATATACTCGCAAAGCTTTTCGGAACGGCAGAAAAGGTACGGATTATGAGATTGTTTCTTTTTAACAATGATGTTGTTTTTGACCTTGATACTGTCGCGTCTCGAACACTCGTTTCTCCTGCAAAGGCTCGGATTGAAATTAGTACTCTGCAAAAGATAGGACTTCTCAAGGGAAAGTCTTTGAGTCGAACTATCGAGCGCAAGCGTGGTAAAAAAGTCACCCTCCATAAAGAGCGTGTTTCTGGATGGGTTCTCAATCCCGCTTTTAAATACATTCAACAGCTTCAAAGTTTTTTGATTAATATTAGTCCCGTAAAAGGAAATGAGATTTTGAAAAAAGTTGGCAAAATTGGCAAACTTCGCCTTGTTATAACTGCAGGTGTTTTCATTCAAAATTGGGAATCTCGCCTTGATTTACTCGTTGTGTGTGATGGTCTCAAGAAGGGTGCGCTCGATAGGACAATACGCAACCTTGAAGCGGAAATGGGAAAAGAGATTCGTTATTCTGCTTTTGAGACGGGGGAGTTCCAGTACCGTTTGGGAATGTATGACAAACTCATTCGCGACGTTTTGGACTATCCTCACGAGACTGTTTTGGACAAGCTTGGTGTCTCTACACAAAAAACAACAGAATAAAGACGATAAGAAAACACCTTTTGGCTTCTCAGCAGAAAGGTATTTTCTTATCCACACAAGAGCCCCAAAACACTGAAAAATTGGTATCATTAAGGCGTACACAAAAGGTCGTTTGACTCACTGTAAAGTAGAGTCATCCGTACAATAATTATTTAACCGTTAAATTAATCATCAGATTTATATGATTGTACAAACATGGGGAAACACCATCACTGAAGCATTCCGAGGTATTTGGAGTGGAGTGGTCGGTATTGTTCCTAACCTTGTTGCTGCTTTTCTTATCTTCGTTGTTGGATGGGTTGTCGCGGCACTTCTCGCTCGACTCGTCGCACAAATTATCAAGGCTATTAAAGTAGACCAGGCTCTCGATCAGGCTGGTTTGGGTGCTGTGGTAAAGCGTGCTGGTTTCAACCTTGACTCAGGCGCATTTCTCGGAGGGCTCGTTCGTTGGTTTGTGATTGTTGCGTTTCTCGTCGCTTCTTTTGAAGTCTTGGGACTCACGCAGGTTAACGTATTCCTTCAGAACGTAGTTCTCTTGTATTTGCCACAAGTTATTGTGTCAGTACTTATACTTCTTGTTGCTGTTGTTATCGCTGACGCAATGCAAAAAGTAGTTGTAGGTTCTGCTCGTGCAGCTAATGTAAAGTCTGCAAATTTCCTCGGATCTGTTACTCGTTGGGCGATTTGGATTTTTGCAATTTTGACAGTGCTCGTACAGCTCGGTATTGCAGTGAGTTTCATTAACACGCTCTTTACGGGGGTTGTTGTGGCACTCTCTATCGGATTTGGTTTGTCATTTGGTCTCGGAGGACAGGATGCAGCTCGTGGTTTTATTGAAAAAATGAAACAAGAGATTGCTGACCATCATCACAATTAATTCTCTGTGATTTAAAAAAACCGCCTTGAGGCGGTTTTTTTAAATAAAAAATACCCTCGCAACTCTACGCTGCGAGGGGTTGAGGGTTTTGCT